>VFQP010000237.1_pt1 | contig 133165 bp, 141 predicted proteins | sample 3512351 | NCBI WGS metagenome assembly VFQP01 (sample SAMN10412372, study PRJNA504923) | tailings metagenome | isolation source: Relicate 1 Philex TSF1 revegetated site | place: Philippines: Tuba, Benguet | collected 2017-08-29
GCGAGGAGCGCTGCATCGCCTGCAAGCTGTGCGAGGCGATCTGCCCGGCGCAGGCGATCACCATCGAGGCCGGGCCGCGCCGCAACGACGGCACGCGCCGCACCGTGCGCTACGACATCGACATGGTGAAGTGCATCTATTGCGGCTTCTGCCAGGAAGCGTGCCCGGTGGATGCGATCGTCGAGGGGCCGAATTTCGAGTTCGCGACCGAGACGCGCGAGGAACTCTACTACGACAAGGACAGGCTGCTCGCGAACGGCGACAGGTGGGAGCGCGAGATTGCGCGCAACATCTCGCTGGACGCGCCCTACAGGTAAGCATTGACGCATGGACGGGCCTGATCGGCTCGTCTAAGGAACACGCGGTTTTGGCGGCCGGAGGCGGGCGCGAAAGCCGGGCAGGAACGGGCTAGCGCTCCTGCGGAATGACGGGGAACCCATGCTGGACGGACTGGCGGCGGCCTTCTTCTATCTCTTCGCCTTCGTGGCGGTGGCGGCGGCCTTCATGGTCATTTCCGCCCGCAATCCCGTGCACTCCGTGCTCTACCTGATCCTGACCTTCTTCAACGCCGCCGGGCTGTTCCTGCTGACCGGCGCCGAGTTCCTGGCGATGATCCTGCTCGTCGTCTATGTCGGCGCGGTCGCGGTGCTCTTCCTGTTCGTGGTCATGATGCTCGACGTCGACTTCGCCGAGCTCAAGCGTGGCGCGCTGCAATACGCGCCGATCGGCGCTCTGGTCGGACTGATTCTCGCGGCGGAGCTGGTGATCGTTGTCGGCGGCTACGCGTTCTCGCCGGAACTGGCATCCACCGTCGCGCAGCCGATCCCGGACATCGCCACCCGCCAGAACACGGCGGCGCTCGGCGACATCCTCTATACCGACTACATCTACTACTTCCAGATCGCCGGAATGGTGCTGCTGGTGGCGATGATCGGCGCCATCGTCCTGACGCTGCGCCACAAGGAAGGGGTGAAGCGCCAGGATATCTCGGCCCAGGTCGCCCGCACGCCGGCCACCGCGATCGAGATCAAGAAGGTCGAGACGGGGAAAGGAATCTGAGCATGGTCGTCGGCATTTCCCACTTTCTGACCGTCTCGGCGATCCTGTTCACGCTCGGCGTCTTCGGCATCTTCCTGAACCGCAAGAACGTCATCGTCATCCTGATGTCGGTCGAGCTGATCCTGCTCGCGGTGAACCTGAATTTCGTGGCGTTCTCGGCCGCGTTGAACGACCTGGTCGGCCAGGTTTTCGCGCTCTTCGTGCTGACCGTCGCCGCCGCCGAGGCCGCGATCGGCCTCGCCATCCTCGTCGTCTTCTTCCGCAACCGCGGCTCGATCGCGGTCGAAGACGTCAACATGATGAAGGGCTGACGGGGACCCGCCATGTACCAGGCCATCGTCTTCCTTCCGCTGCTGGGCTTCCTGATCGTCGGTCTGTTCGGCCGCTCGATCGGCGCGCGCGGCTCCGAGTACATCACGTCGGGCCTGCTGGTGATCTCCGCGGCGCTCTCGTGGGTCGCCTTCTTCGGCGTGGGCTTCGGCGAGTCCGAGGTGTTCACCGTTCCGGTGCTGCGCTTCCTCGAGGTCGGGGGGCTGCAGGCCGACTGGGCGCTCAGGATCGACACGCTGACCGTGGTGATGCTGGTCGTCGTCAACACCGTGTCGGCGCTCGTCCACATCTACTCGATCGGGTACATGCACCACGACCCGCATCGTCCGCGCTTCTTCGCCTACCTGTCGCTGTTCACCTTCGCCATGCTGATGCTGGTGACGTCCGACAATCTCGTCCAGATGTTCTTCGGCTGGGAGGGCGTGGGCCTCGCCTCCTATCTGCTCATCGGCTTCTGGTACAAGAAGCCGTCGGCCAACGCGGCCGCCATGAAGGCGTTCGTCGTCAACCGCGTCGGTGATTTCGGCTTCGCGCTCGGCATCTTCGGCGTCTACGTGCTGTTCGGCTCGGTCAGCTTCGACGCGATCTTCGCGGCAGCCGGCGCGCTGGTGCCGGCGGAAGGCGCGGAAGTGGTCGAGAGCGGCGGAGCGGTCTTCACCTTCCTCGGCTGGTCCCTGACGCAGTCGGGTGCCATCACGGCGATCTGCCTCCTCCTCTTCATGGGCGCGATGGGCAAGTCGGCGCAGGTGCCGCTTCACACCTGGCTGCCGGACGCCATGGAAGGCCCGACCCCGGTTTCGGCGCTCATCCATGCCGCCACCATGGTCACCGCCGGCGTCTTCATGCTGGCGCGTCTGTCGCCGATCTTCGAGCACAGCCACACCGCGCTGACCGTCGTGACGTTCATCGGCGCCTTCACCGCCTTCTTCGCGGCGACGGTCGGCCTCGTGCAGAACGACATCAAGCGCGTCATCGCCTACTCGACCTGCTCGCAGCTCGGTTACATGTTCGTGGCGCTCGGGCTCGGCTTCTACTCGGCCGCGATCTTCCACCTCTTCACGCACGCCTTCTTCAAGGCCCTGCTGTTCCTCGGTTCGGGTTCGGTCATTCATGCCGTGTCCGACGAGCAGGACATGCGCCGCATGGGTGGCTTGCGGAAACACATCCCCGTCACCTACTGGATGATGGTGATCGGCACGCTGGCGCTGACCGGCGTCGGCATCCCGGCGACGATCATCGGCACCGCCGGCTTCTTCTCGAAGGACGCGATCATCGAAGGCGCCTTCGTCGGCCACAACGCGGTTGCGAGCCTTGCGTTCTTCCTGCTGGTGATCGCCGCCGCGATGACCAGCTTCTACTCGTGGCGCCTGATCTTCATGACTTTCCATGGCAAGCCGCGCGCCAGCCATGACGTCATGCACCATGTGCATGAATCGCCGATGGTCATGCTTGTCCCGCTGTTCGTGCTGGCAATCGGTGCGCTGTTCGCGGGCGTCGTCTTCCATGACTGGTTCATCGGCCACCACTACGAGCATTTCTGGAAGGCCGCGCTGTTCACGTCCGAGGAAAACCACATCCTGCATGACTTCCATGGTGTGCCGATGTGGGTGAAGCTCGCGCCGTTCGTGGCGATGATCCTCGGCTTCCTGCTGTCGTGGCACTTCTACATCCGCTCGCCGCAGACGCCGAAGCGTCTCGCCCAGACGCACCGCGGCCTCTACGCCTTCCTGCTGAACAAGTGGTACTTCGACGAGCTCTACGACCTGCTCTTCGTGAACCCCGCCAAGCGTCTCGGCCGCTTCCTCTGGAAGAAGGGCGACGGCTGGCTGATCGACGGCTTCGGGCCTGACGGCGTCTCCGCCCGCGTGGTCGACGTCACCAACCGGGTCGTCAAGCTGCAGAGCGGCTACCTCTATCACTACGCCTTCGCGATGCTCATCGGCGTCGCGGCGCTGGTTACCTGGATGATGCTCGGGGGCGGCTTCTGATGGTCGAATGGCCGATCCTCTCGACGGTCACGTTCCTGCCGCTGGTAGGAGCGCTGCTGATCCTGCTCATCCGTGACGAGGGCAAGGGCGCGCGCCGCAACATCCGCAACGTCGCGCTGCTCACCACCGTCTTCACCTTCCTGCTGTCGCTGCTGGTCTGGATCGGCTTCGACAATTCGGTGCCCGGCTTCCAGATGGTCGAGAAGCGGGAGTGGCTGGACTCCGGCATCTCCTACCACATGGGTGTCGACGGCATCTCGATGCTGTTCGTCATCCTGACGACCTTCCTGATGCCGATCTGCATCCTGGCGTCATGGGAAGCGATCGAGCATCGCGTCAAGGAGTACATGATCTCCTTCCTGCTGCTCGAAACGCTGATGATCGGCGTCTTCTGCGCCCTCGACATCGTGCTGTTCTACGTGTTCTTCGAGGCTGGCCTGATCCCGATGTTCATCATCATCGGCGTGTGGGGCGGCAAGCGGCGCGTCTACGCGTCGTTCAAGTTCTTCCTCTACACGCTGCTGGGTTCCGTCCTGATGCTGCTCGCCATCATGGCGATGTACTGGCAGTCCGGGACGACCGACATCCCGACGCTGCTGACATACGATTTCCCGTCCGAGATGCAGACGTGGCTATGGCTGGCCTTCTTCGCATCCTTCGCGGTGAAGATGCCGATGTGGCCGGTCCACACATGGCTGCCGGACGCGCACGTGGAGGCGCCCACGGCGGGCTCCGTCATCCTGGCCGGCATACTCCTGAAGATGGGCGGTTACGGTTTCCTGCGATTCTCTCTGCCTATGTTCACCGAGGCGTCGGACTTCTTCGCGCCGATGGTCTTCGCGCTGTCGGTCATCGCGATCATCTACACCTCGCTGGTCGCGCTGATGCAGGAGGACATGAAGAAGCTGATCGCCTATTCGTCCGTGGCGCATATGGGCTACGTGACGATGGGTACCTTCGCCATGAACGTCGAAGGCATCCAGGGCGCCATCTTCCAGATGCTCTCCCACGGCCTCGTGTCCGGAGCGCTCTTCCTCTGCGTCGGCGTCGTCTACGACCGCATGCACACCCGCGAGATCGCGGCGTATGGCGGCCTCGTCAACAACATGCCGAAATACGCGGTGGTGTTCCTGATCTTCACCATGGCCAATGTCGGCCTGCCCGGCACCAGCGGCTTCGTCGGCGAGTTCTTGACGCTGCTCGGAATCTTCAAGGTCAATACCTGGGTGGCGCTGTTCGCCACGACCGGCGTCGTCCTGTCGGCCGGTTATGCGCTCTGGCTCTACCGCAAGGTGGTGTTCGGCGCGCTGACCAAGGACAGCCTCAAGGGCATGCTCGACCTCTCGACCCGCGAGAAGGCGATCATCTACCCGCTGGTCGCATTGGTGATCCTGTTCGGCGTCTATCCCGCGCCGGTCTTCGACGCGACGTCGGCTTCCGTCCAGGCGCTGGTCAACAACATCACCGTTTCCCTCGACGCGGCGCGTGCCGCGGCGGCGAACTGACGGGCGGAACAGATGACACCTGAACTCCTGTCCTCCATCCAGATCGTCGCGCCGGAACTGATCGTCGCGGTCGGCGCGATGGTCCTGCTGATGGTCGGCGTCTTCTCGGGCGAGCGTGCCAACGCGACCGTCACCGGGCTCGCCGTCGCCATCCTGATCGCCGCCGGCGCATGGATGCTCCTGATGGGCACCGGCGGCAAGGCCTTCGGCACGGCCTATGTCAGCGACCCTTTCTCGACCTTCATGAAGGTGCTGACGCTGGGCGGTTCGGTGGTGACGCTGATCATGTCGGTGGGCTTCGCCCGCGAGGAGAAGTTCGACAAGTTCGAGTATCCGGTGCTGATCATGCTGGCGACGCTCGGCATGATGCTGATGGTCTCGGCCAACAGCATGATCGCGCTCTATCTCGGCCTCGAGCTGCAGTCGCTGGCGCTGTACGTCGTCGCGGCGATCAATCGCGACAGCCTGAAGTCGACCGAGGCGGGCCTGAAGTATTTCGTCCTCGGCGCGCTGTCGTCGGGCATGCTGCTCTACGGCATCAGCCTGGTCTACGGCTACACCGGCAATGTCGGTTTCGACGCCATCGCGACCGCGCTGTCGGGCGGCGAACGGCAGCTTGGCCTCGTGTTCGGCCTGGTCTTCGTGCTGGCAGGCCTCGCCTTCAAGATCTCGGCCGTGCCGTTCCACATGTGGACGCCGGACGTCTACGAGGGCGCGCCGACCCCTGTGACCGCCTTCTTCGCCGCTGCGCCGAAGATGGCGGCGATGGCGCTGGTCGTCCGCGTCACGGTCGGCGCGTTCGAGCCGGTCGCGGCCGACTGGCGGCAGATCATCGTCTTCATCGCGATCGCCTCGATGGTGCTCGGCGCCTTCGCGGCCATCGGCCAGAAGAACATCAAGCGCCTGATGGCCTATTCGTCCATCGCGCATATGGGCTTCGCGCTGGTCGGCCTTGCCGCCAACACGCAGACCGGCGTCCGCGGCGTCGCGATCTACATGCTGATCTACCTCGTCATGACGCTCGGCACCTTCGCCTTCATCCTGGCCATGCGCCGCCGCGACGGCAACGTCGAGCAGATCGACGACCTGTCGGGCCTCTCCAACACCAATCCCGTGATGGCGACGATCCTCACCATCCTGATGTTCTCGCTCGCCGGCATCCCGCCGCTCGCCGGGTTCTGGGGGAAGTGGTACGTCTTCCTCGCCGCGATCGACGCCGATCTCTATGCGCTCGCTGTGATCGGCGTGCTCGCCTCGGTAGTGGGCGCCTACTACTATCTGCGCATCATCAAGATCATGTGGTTCGACGAGCCGACCGGCGGCTTCCTGCCGATGGCCGGCGAGCTCCGTCTCGTGCTCGGTGCATCCGGTGCGTTCGTCCTCTTCTATGTGCTGTTCGGCAGCGTCGTCGGGCAGATGGCAGAGGCTGCCGCCAAGACCTTCTTCTGAGGCGATGGCGTTCGCGCTCGCGCCCACGGCACTCCAGCAGGGCTTCCGTCTCGAAGCGCATGACAGCGTCGGCTCGACCAACGCGCTGGCGCTCGACCATGCGCGCGCGGGAGACCCCGGTCGGCTCTGGGTCGTCGCGCGCCAGCAGGTGTCGGGCAGGGGACGGCGCGGCCGCGCCTGGGCAACGCCGTCCGGCAATCTCGCCGCCACGCTGCTGATCGTCTCGAAAGGTGACCTGCGGACTGCAGCGACGCTGGGCTTCGTCGCCGGCATAGCGCTGGCCGAGGCGCTTGACGCCGTGGTGCCCGTCGGTTCGATCGCCATCGCGCCCGATGGCGGCAGCGGCGTCTCGGGCGGCCGGTTTGAACTGAAGTGGCCGAACGACGTCCTGGCGCGCGGCGCGAAGCTCGCCGGCATCCTGCTTGAATCCGTGATGCTGGAAGGCGGCGGCCATGCTGTCGCGGTCGGCATCGGCGTCAACGTCGTGGCGCACCCCGACGATCTGCCGTACCCCGCAACCTCTCTCGCGGCGCTGGGTTCGAAGGCGACCGCCGAGGACCTGTTCGTCGCGCTGTCCGACGCCTGGAGCGTCGCGCACCGGCAGTGGGACGAGGGCAGGGGCGTCGCCGCCATCCGCCGGCGTTGGCTTGCGAATGCTGCCGGTCTCGGCTCGGAGGTGGCGGTCAGGATCGACGGCAACGTGGTGCGCGGCGTGTTCGAGACGATCGACGAGGACTGCCGTTTCGTCATCCGCGCGCGCGGCGGCGAAGTGGTGACAGTCGCCGCGGGCGACGTGCATTTCGGCGCCGTCGCTTCTGCGGCGGTCGGCTGATCGGAAGGAGAAGTTCATGGCGAACCAGCCCGAACTGGTATTCGTGCCGCTGGGCGGCGTCGGCGAGATCGGCATGAACCTCGCCCTCTACGGCTACGGGCCGGCGCATGCGCGTGACTGGATCGTGGTCGATTGCGGCGTGACCTTTCCGGGCCCCGAACTACCGGGTGTCGACCTCGTGCTCCCCGACATACGTTTCGCCGAGGAGAACCTGTCGCGGATCAGGGGCATGGTCATCACGCATGCGCACGAGGACCACTATGGCGCGATGCTCGACATCTGGCCGAAGCTGAAGGTGCCGGTCTGGATGACCCCGTTCAGTGCAGGCCTGCTCGAAGCCAAGCGCCTCTCCGAGCCCGGCGCCCCGAAGGATCTCCCGATCACCATCTACAGGGCCGGCGAGACCTTCCAGGTCGGCCCGTTCTCGATCGAGGCCATCCCGGTCGCCCACTCGATTCCCGAGCCGATGTCGCTGGCGATCACCTGCGGCGCCGGCACCGTCATCCACACCGGAGACTGGAAGATCGATCCCGCGCCCGAGATCGGCCCGAAGACCGATGAAGCCAGATTCAGGGCCCTGGGCGACAAGGGCGTCATCGCCCTGGTGTGCGACTCGACCAACGCCCTGCGCGAAGGCGATTCGCCCTCGGAACAGGCTGTCGGCGAAAGCCTGAAGAAGATCATCGCCGAACAGCCGGGCCGGGTCGCCGTCACCACCTTCTCGTCAAATGTCGGCCGCATCCGCTCGGTCGCCGAAGCCGCCGCCGCCGCCGGCCGTCAGGTGCTGATCCTCGGCCGGTCGCTGAAGCGCGTGATCGATGTCTCGTCCGACCTCGGCTACATGGACGGGCTGCCGCCCTTCGTTGCCGAAGAGGACTACGCCTTCATCCCGCGCAACAATCTGGTGATCATCTGCACCGGCAGCCAGGGCGAGCCGCTGGCCGCGCTCGCCAAGCTATCCAAGGACGAGATGAAGCACCTGCAGCTCACCGCGGGTGACACGGTGATCTTCTCGTCGCGCACCATTCCCGGCAACGAGAAGGGCATTCTGGAAATCAAGAATCGCCTGATCGACAACGGCATGAAGATCATCGAGGACGGCGACGCGCTGGTCCACGTTTCCGGCCATCCTCGCCGCAGCGAACTGAGGCGCATGTACGAATGGACGCGGCCGCGCGTGTCGGTGCCGGTCCACGGCGAGGCTGCGCATCTCGTCGCTCACGGATCGCTCGCCGCGACGGCCGGTGTGCCTGAGGTCGTCCAGGTGCGGAATGGCGACCTGCTGCGGCTTGCGCCGGGTGCCGCCGAAATCATCGATCAAGTACCGTTCGGCCGCATTTACAAGGACGGCAAGCTGGTCGGCGACGAGCAGGCGATGGGCATCAAGGACCGTCGCAAGCTTTCATTCGCCGGCCACGTCGCGGTCAACGTCGTGCTCGATGACCGCTACGAACTCTCCGGCGACCCGGACATCGTCGCGATCGGCGTCGCAGAAAACGACGCGCGCGGCGAATCCATCGAGGAACTGATGCTCGACGCGGCGATCGGCGCGGTCGATTCGATCCCGCGCCAGCGGCGCAAGGATCTCGATCTGGTCCAGGAGGCGGTCAGGCGCGCCGTGCGCGCGGCAGCCAACGACGCCTGGGCCAAGAAGCCGCTGGTCACCGTGTTCGTGACTCGGTGACGGAACGATGCTCGGCCGCCTGAACCACGTCGCCATCGCCGTGCCGGATCTCGCTGCGGCATGCGCGTCCTACCGTGATACGCTTGGCGCGACGGTCACTGCCCCGCAGGCTCTGCCCGAACATGGCGTGACGGTTGTCTTCATCGATGTCGGCAACACCAAGATCGAACTGCTTGAGCCCTTGGGCGAGGCGTCGCCGATCGCCGCATTTCTCCAGAAGAATCCCTCCGGCGGCATGCACCATGTCTGCTACGAGGTCGGGGACATCATCGCTGCTCGGGACCGGCTGAAGGCCGCCGGCGCGCGCGTGCTGGGCGACGGCAACCCGAAGATCGGCGCGCATGGCAAGCCGGTCCTCTTCCTGCATCCCAAGGACTTCCAGGGCACGCTGGTGGAGCTCGAACAGGCATGACCTGGATTTCATTCGCCGCCGTCTATTTCGTGGTCTGGTGGCTGGTGCTCTTCGCCATGCTGCCCTTCAGCCTGAGGACCCAGGACGAGGACGGTGATGTCACGCTGGGCACCGTCGCCAGCGCGCCGAAGGGATCGCACATGCCGCGTGCGATACTCAGGACGACCATCGTCGCGACGCTGGTCGTCGGCGCCTTCTACGGCGCGACGCGCGGGCTCGGGCTCTCGATCGACGACATTCCGCGCATCGTTCCGGATTTCCGGTAACGCAAAAGCAAAACGGCCGGGACGATTGCCCGGCCGTCTGTTCTTCGCGCGGGAGAGGGGATCAGAGCCCCGTCTTTTCCTTGACCCAGGCGTTGAAGCTCGAAACGCGCGAGAACACCGCGTAGGCGTTCTCGTGACCGCAGAACATGTCGGCGTTCAGCGGGCCGGCGCCCCAGCTGACGATGCCGACCTGCACGGCGCCCTTCGGCGTGTTGACGAACAGCGGTCCGCCCGAATCGCCGTGACACGACGAGACCTCGCCGCTCTGCGTTCCGGCGCAAACCATCTGCTGGGTGAGCGGGTCGCCGATCGCCGGGCCGAGGATTTCCATCGCCTTGGTCACGTCGGCTTCGCTGAGCTTGAGGTGGGACTGGGAGAGCAGCATCTGCTGCAGCCCGTCGGCGAAATAGCCGCGGATGCCGTCGTTGCAGGTCGCGTTCGGGAACATGCCGACTTCGCCCTTGAGCAGTTCGACCGGCGCCGAGCCGTCGTCGCGAAGGCCCCAGCCGATGACCATGGCCTTGCCTGCATCGGTGATGTCGGAGCCGTCGGTCATCTGGATCGACTTGGCCTTGACCTTCTTCGAGAGCTTGATCAGCGCGACGTCGTTGTCGAAGGTGATCGGATCGTAGTCTTCCTTGACGTAGACTTCGGCGGCCACGATCCGCTCGGCGTCGTCGACGAGCGACGTCGCGCCGACGAGCACGGTGTTCCACTCGGTCGGATAGACCTCGCCCCACTCGTCGACCATGCAGTGCGCAGCCGTCAGCACCCATTCGTCGGAGATCAGGCTGCCGCCGCAGAACTGCGCCTGGTACTGGGAATCCTTGCTGTCATCGAGCGTGCCGGTGTCCAGCAGCGCCACCTGGAACGGGAACTCGTCCTTCTTCGCCGGGTCGCCGCCGATGACGCGCGGGCTCTGATTGGCTTCGATCAGGCGCTTGCGCGCCGCGAGCGTGCGCGTGCGGGGATCAGCCTCCGCCTTGGCTTCCGGATTGTCGGTGCCTGCCGTCTGGCTCATGACCGGCACGGCGGCGGCAAGTGCCAGCGCAAACGCCGCCGGCGTAAGTATTGCAATCTTGCTTGTGATGTTCACTGAAGGTCTCCCAAAACGACTAGTGCGAAAAGTCGGCCCATGTTTGCCCAGACCGAGTGGCAGCGCAATCGAACGGCGAAGCACTCGCCGTCATCTACTCCTGCGATCCGGGTCAATCTGTGACGAAATGCGAGTTTTTTCCCGGCGCGGGACACGCTGGCCGGGCTGGTGAGACTTCAGTCAGTTGTGGCTGGTTGCACAAAAAAAAAGCAAGGCACGAAGCCTTGCAATTTAAACGCGTCCGATCCGTTTCCGATTTCCGGCGGCAGCGGTTTCCCGCGCCAAGATCGCATCCTCCCAAGACTTTGACCGCGCGAAGGGAGCAGATGGTTCTCTGCCCTCTCGGTTATGCGCGCACATTAGCCTAATGAAATCCGGGATGTCACGAAGATTTTCTTTGTCTGCGCCCGTTTCTTGTGCTGCGCTGCACAATTCGATGGCAGCGCTGCCATGACTTTCTCGATGCACTCGCCTGTGCCCGGGCGAGCCTCGCCGGTCGGGTTTCCATGCCGTCATGAAATGGCTATGAAGCGCGGGCAGCAAGCCTCTGCCGCCGACGATTCTCGGCCCGCGTTCTCCCTGTTCTGGAACCCCGATGCGCCTGTCCCGCTACTTCATGCCGATCCTCAAGGAGAACCCGCGCGAGGCCGAGATCGTCTCGCACCGGTTGATGCTGCGCGCTGGCATGATCCGCCAGCAGGGGCAGGGGTCGTTCACGATGCTGCCGCTCGGCAAGCGCGTCCTGGACAAGGTCTGCCGCATCATCCGCGAGGAGCAGGACCGCGCCGGCGCCTTGGAAATCCTGATGCCGACCATCCAGTCGGCGGAGCTCTGGAAGGAGAGCGGCCGCTACAACGACTATGGCAAGGAGATGCTGCGCATCAAGGACCGCCAGGAGCGCGACCTGCTGTATGGTCCGACCAACGAGGAGATGGTGACGGAGATCTTCCGCTCCTACGTGAAGTCCTACAAGGACCTGCCGCTCAACCTCTACCACATCCAGTGGAAATTCCGTGACGAGGTCAGGCCGCGCTTCGGCGTGATGCGCGGACGCGAGTTCCTGATGAAGGACGCCTATTCCTTCGACATCGACTACGAGGGCGCGCGCGCTGCCTACAACCGCATGTTCGTGTCGTATCTTCGGACCTTCACGCGCATGGGGCTGAAGGCGATCCCGATGCGCGCCGACACCGGCCCGATCGGCGGCGATCTCTCCCACGAATTCATCATCCTGGCGGAGACCGGCGAGAGCCAGGTGTTCTGCCACAAGGATTTCCTCGATCTCGCCGTGCCGGGCGAGGGCGTCAACTATCGCGACGACGCCGAGATCGCCGGCATCGTGAAGCAGTGGACCACGCCCTACGCCGCGACGGACGAGATGCATGACGAGACTGCCTGGGGTGCGATCGCCGAGGGCGAGCGGCTTTCGGCGCGCGGCATCGAGGTCGGCCACATCTTCCATTTCGGCGAGAAGTACTCGAAGCCTATGGGCGCCAAGGTGCAGGGACCGGACGGCAAGGAGCACTTCGTCTCCATGGGATCCTACGGCATCGGCCCGACCCGCCTGATCGCCGCCATCATCGAGGCCAGCCACGACGAGGCCGGCATCATCTGGCCGGAGTCGGTGGCGCCCTTCGACGTGGTGATCATCAACATGAAGGCCGGCGACCCGGAGTGCGACAGGGTCTGCGACCATCTCTACGCCGCCCATCAGGCGGCGGGTCTAGACGTTCTCTACGATGACACCGACCAGCGCGCCGGCGGCAAGTTTGCAAGCGCGGACCTGATCGGCGTTCCGTGGCAGGTGATCGTCGGCCCGCGCGGCGTCGCCGCCGGCGAGGTCGAGGTGAAGCGCCGGTCGACCGGCGAACGCGACGTGAAGAAGCTGGAGACGCTTCTCGCCTCGCTTGGGCCGGCTGCATGAGCGAGGCGGCGACGACCGTCCGCACCGCAGGCGCGGGACCGTTCTCCGCATTCGAGCGCATGGTTGCATGGCGCTACCTGCGCGCCCGGCGCAAGGAAGCCTTCATCTCGGTCATCGCCTCGATCTCCTTCATCGGCATCATGCTGGGCGTGGCGACGCTGATCACGGTCATGGCCGTGATGAACGGTTTCCGCGCCGAGCTCCTGTCGCGGATCCTTGGCGTCAACGGCCATATCGTCGTGCAGCCGATCGACCTGCCGCTGGACGATTATGCCGAAGTTGCGGCCCGCATCGCGGCCGTCCAGGGGGTGAACCGTGTCATCCCGCTGATCGACGGCCAGGCGCTGGCGTCGGGCAACATCGGCAACGGCACCGGCGCGCTGGTGCGCGGCATCCGCGGCGAGGACATCGGCCGCATCGACGTCGTCGCCAACAACATCAGGCAGGGGTCGCTGGTCGGCTTTGACGGCTCCGAGAGCGTGGCGATCGGCTCGCGTCTGGCCGCCAGCATGGGGCTGGTACTGGGCGATTCCATCACGCTGATCTCGCCCGACGGCGACGTGACGCCGCTCGGCACCACGCCCCGCGTCAAGGCATATCCCGTAGCGGCGATCTTCGAGGTCGGCATGTCGGAATACGATTCGTCCGTCATCTACATGCCGCTGGAGGAGGCGCAGCTCTACTTCAACATGGAGGGCCGCGCGCAACTGATCGAGATCTTCGTCGACGATCCCGATCGCGTCGATGCGCTCCGGCCGCTGATCGAGGAGGCCGCGCAGCGTCCGGTCTACCTTTCCGACTGGCGCGAGCGGAATCAGACCTTCTTCTCCGCGCTGCAGGTCGAGCGCAATGTCATGTTCATGATCCTGACGCTGATCGTCCTGGTGGCGGCGCTGAACATCATCTCCGGCCTCATCATGCTGGTGAAGGACAAGGGGCGCGACATCGCCATCCTGCGTACCATGGGCGCGACGCGCGGCGCCGTGATGCGCATCTTCCTGATGACCGGCGCGGCGATCGGTTTCACCGGCACCTTCGCGGGCTTCATCCTGGGCGTCGTGCTCTGCCTCAACGCCGAGCGCATCCGCCAGTTCTTCTCCTGGCTGTCCGGTACCGTCCTGTTCAATCCCGAGCTCTATTTCCTGAGCCAGCTGCCGGCCAAAATGGATGTCGGCGAGACCATGTCGGTGCTGCTGATGGCGCTGGTGCTGTCCTTCTTCGCGACGCTGTTCCCCGCCTGGCGGGCGGCGCGTCTCGATCCGGTCGAAGCGTTGAGGTACGAGTGAGCGGGCCGGCGATCGAGCTCAGGAGCGTCGAGCGGCACTACGAGCAGGGCTCGCGCAGGCTGACGATCCTCAACCAGGCCGATCTCGCGATCGGCCGCGGCGAGATGGTGGCGCTGGTCGCGCCGTCCGGCGCCGGCAAGTCGACGCTGCTGCATCTGGCCGGTCTGCTTGAACGGCCCGATGCAGGCGATGTCGTCATATCGGGCCGCGCCTGCGGCAGGCTCGGCGACGACGAGCGCACCGCGATCCGTCGCAACGAGATCGGCTTCGTCTACCAGTTCCACCACCTGCTGCCCGAGTTCTCCGCGCTGGAGAACATCATGATGCCGCAACTCGTGCGTGGCCTGTCCCGCCAGGACGCCCGCGACCGGGCCGGGCAGCTCCTCGACTACATGAAGATCGGCAAGCGCGGCCACCATCGCCCGGCCGAACTCTCGGGCGGCGAGCAGCAGCGCGTGGCGATCGCCCGCGCCGTCGCCAATGCGCCGGTCCTCCTGCTGGCGGACGAACCGACCGGCAACCTCGATCCCGTGACCGCCACCTACGTCTTCGAAGCGCTCGAGGCGCTGGTAAAGCAGTCGGGACTGGCGGCGCTGATCGCCACCCACAACCACGAACTGGCCGGCCGCATGGATCGTCGGGTCACCCTGTCGGAAGGCAAGGTCGTCCCGCTTTGACGACATCCGACGGCCCGCTCCAGCCCGGCGAGGAGCAGGCCATCCGCGCGGCGCTGCTGACCGGCGATCCCTATGAGCAGTGGCGGCCCATCCAGCGGGCGGCACTCGCCGGCGCGTCGGCCGCGGCGCTGGTGCCCGACCTGCTGCCGCTGCTGGCCAGCGAGAAGTGGGCGCCCTGCACAACGCTCTACCACGATTTCAGCGGCCACGACGTCATCGCCCGCTCCGCGATGCAGGCGATCGAGTCGATCGGTGTGCCGCCTCCGGTCGAACCGCTCCGCGCGCTGCTTGCGGACGAACGTGTCTTCCTGCTGCCGGAGGCCAGCTACGATCAGGGCGCCTACATCGGCGACTACTCCAGCGAGGAGATCGCCCCGGCCGGCTTTGCGGCGCGGCTGGTGCCGCTGTTCGGCGACGACGCGCCGCAATTCGCGGTCGACCTGGCCCGAGCGGCATTGCGCGAGCACCGGCTGATCTGGGAGCCGGCGACGTTGACGCTGACCCGGATACTGAAGCGGACGCCAGACGATCCACGCATCCGCACCGCCATCTTCGGCCTGGCTAAGCGTCAGGACGCGGTGACGCCGTCCACGTCGCGCGGTTTCGCGCTCCGCGACCTCGGCCGGCTGCTGGTCCGGATAACCGCGGCTTAACCCTCTCCTAACCTTGCCGGAACCGAAGCGGTCCCTGGGCGTTCCGCAGCGTCACCGAACGGCTTGACGCGTGAACAGAAATGGAACATTAATAGAACATAAGGGAAAAGGAGGGTCCGATGACCGAACTTCTGCAGGACGTTGTCTCGCTGGTTTCGATGAGCACCTTCGTTGTCGCCATGGCCGTTCTGATCGGCGCGATGTGACGGTTCAGTCGCCGATGGCGACGCCTTCGCGGCGCGGGTCCGCGCCGCCCACGAGGCCGGACGGCGTCAACGCGATGCCGTGCAGGCCGGAGTTGAGTTCCTTCACGGCCGTGTCGAACCCGAGCGCTTTCAGGTCGTCCGCCAGATCGGCGGCGGGCGTGCCTTGCTCGAGATCGTAGGTGCCGAAGCGGTTCGAGAGATGCGGCAGGGAAATGGCCTGCTGCACGTCCAGCTTCCAGTCGATCAGGCCGATCAGCGTCGTCGCCACATAGGGGATGATGTTCGACCCGCCCGGCGAGCCGAGCGCGAAAACCGGCCTGCCGTCCTTCATCACGATCGTCGGCGCCATTGATGAACGGGGGCGCTTTCCGCCCTCGACGCGATTGGCGACCGCGCTGCCGTTTTCCTGGGGCATGAAGGAGAAGTCGGTCAGCTGGTTGTTCAGCAGGAATCCCGCCACCATCTGGTGCGATCCGAATGCGGTCTCGATCGATGTCGTCATCGACGCGATGTTGCCCGTGTCGTCGATCACCACGACATGCGATGTCGAGGGCAGTTCAAAAGACAGCCCGTCGATGCGCAGTTCCGCCCGATCCCAGGGCGGATCTCCCGCCTTCACCTCGTCCTTGCCGAGAGCGGTAGGACGCCTGAGCAGCTTGGAGCGCTGGGCGAGATAGTCGCCGTTCAGCAGGCCCTTCGGAACCGATACGAAATCGGTATCGGCCACGTAGCGGCCCCGGTCGGCGAAGGCGAGCCGGGTGGCGTCGCCAATGATGCGCCAGCTTTCCGGATCCTCCGGCCCGAGCTTGCCGATCTCGAACGGTTCGATCAGGCCCAGTATCTGGCCGATCGCGATGCCGCCCGATGACGGCGATCCCATGCCGCAGACCTCGTGACTGCGATAGGACCGGCAGACGGGCGCCAGCTCCTGCACCCGATAACTGGCGAGGTCGGTGAGCGTCATGCCGCCCGGATTGGTCGGATGGCCGCTGACGGCGGCGACGATCGTCGCGGCGAGCGGGCCTGTGTAGAACGCGTCCGCTCCGCCGCCCGCGATCGTCCTGAGCGTAGCGGCGTAGTCCGGGTTCTTGAGGATCGTGCCGGCGGGGAGGGGCTTGCCCCCCGCGTCGAGGAAGTAGGCCTTCGTCGCCGGTTGGGATGCGAGCAGTTCCAGATCGCCGGCGACGAGCGCCTCCAGCCGTGGCGAGATGGCAAAGCCGTTCTCCGAGAGATCGATGGCGGCGGTGAACCCTTCGCCCCAGCCGAGCTTCCCGAAGCGCTTGTGCAGCGTCTCGAACAGGCGCGGGATGCCGGGGACGCCGACGGATCGACCGCCGACGACGGCGGCGTAGAAGTCCAGCGGCTTGCCGTCCTTGCCGACGAAGAGTTCCGGCGTCGCGGCGGCCGGCGCGGTCTCGCGCGCGTTGAAAGTGGTCAGCTTGCCGGTGGCGGCATCGTACCAGACGACGAACGCACCGCCGCCCAGCCCTGACGATTGCGGCTCGACGAGCCCCAGCACCGTCTGGACCGCGATCAGCGCATCGGCCGCGCTGCCTCCCTTGCGCAGGATCGCAAGTCCGGCCTCGGCAGCGAGCGGATTGGCGGCAGCGACCATGCGCGTCCTGGCGACGACGGGAGCGTTCGTCTCGACTGCCGTGGCGCGTTCCGGCGCGATCGTTTCGGAGGACTGCTGGGCCGAGGCGCCGCCGGCAAGGACGAGGGAAAGGAGTGTGGCGGCTGCCGCACGGCGAATCGTCATGCTGACCTCCTGAGCGGCGGATCGGCCTCGACTGGCCCGAAGATCTCGCGGAACGCGTCTTTCAGCGCGACGTCGAGATCGCCCATCGTCACCGGTAGCCCCAGATCGACGAGGCTGGTCACGCCGTGATCTCGAACCCCGCAGGGCACGATGCCGTCGAAATGCGAAAGGTCCGGCTCCACGTTGATCGAGATGCCGTGAAACGACACCCAGCGCCTCAGCCTTATGCCGATCGCCGCAATCTTGTCCTCGGCCGCCGTGCCGTCCGGCGAGGGCGCCCGGTCCGGCCTCACCACCCAGACGCCGACGCGGTCGTCGCGGCGCTCGCCGCGCACATTGAAGGCAGCGAGCGAACGGATGATCCATTCCTCCAGCGCGGCGACGAAGGCGCGCACGTCCTCGCGCCGCCGCTTGAGGTCGAGCATCACATAGGCCACGCGCTGGCCGGGCCCGTGATAGGTGTATTCGCCGCCGCGTCCGACGTCATGCACCGGGAAACGGTCGGGCTGGACCAGGTCGGCCGGCCGCGCCGAGGTGCCGGCGGTATAGAGCGCAGGATGCTCCACCAGCCACACGAGTTCCGCGGCGCTGCCCTCGCGTATGGCCGCGGCCCGCGCTTCCATGAAGGCAAGGGCGTCGGCGTAGGGTGTGAGCCCCGGCGCAACCACCCATTCGACCGGCGGACTGTCCGGCGAGGCGAGGAAGGCGGGGTCGATGAAGTCGCGTTGGCTCATGGTGATCCGCCGAATATGGCGGCGGCCGCGCCAAAGGTCCAGTTGAGGCGTTTCCTGAGAGGCCGCAAGCGGCTGGTTCGCGGCCCGATTTTGTCCCGTTGCCGCCCTTGCTTCGCGAAAGGCCCTTTGCTACATGCGCCGGGCCGGTTCGACCGGCTCTTGCGCGGCGTGCGGTCGTGGCGGAATTGGTAGACGCGCAGCGTTGAGGTCGCTGTGGGGCAACCCGTGGAAGTTCGAGTCTTCTCGACCGCACCAGCCTCCCTCATTCAGAGCGCCAGCCCTTGCCAGGGTAGCCGGTTCCCGAGGTTTTCGGGGCGATGGAATATGCGTTTCTTCCCCTAACTAGCCCGCGCTGACGCGCTCGATCGCGTCGATCACATCGCGCGTTGCGGGAATTCCGTTTTCCGCTCCCACCATCTCGATGCGTCCCGATCCGGTGGGCTCGGCCGTGTGGGACTTCAGAATAGTGAACACGGCTACTACCGGAACGCCGATGGCGGCGGCGATGTGCAGGAAGCCGGTATCGACGCCGACCACGAGTTTCGCGGCGGCGATATCATGCGCGACATCGATGATCGGCTTGCGGTCCGGAACGCGCGCTCCGGGAATCGACGCCGCGAGCCGTTCGCTGCGTGCCTTCTCGGTGGCGTTGCCCCACGGCAGCACGACTTCAAGTCCGCGTGCCGCGAGCCGGCGTCCGACCTCGATCCAGCGGTCCTCCGGCCATTCCTTGTTGGCCTTCGCGGTCGCGTGAAACAGCATCGCATAAGGTCTTGCCGCCACCGGCCTGAACTGGCTGCGGTCGAAACCGTAGTCCGGCTCGCCCTGGGGTTCGTAACCCAGCGCATGGGCGACGAGAGTGCGGTTGCGCGCGATCACATGCAGGTCCCAGCCGACCTTGTGATTCACATCGTATAAGCCCGCCGCGAAGCGCTCGCGGATGCTCCCGGCGTCGTATCCGTGACTCGTGCCGCGCAATACCCTTGCCATCAGCGCGGTCCGCATCAGCCCCTGCGTATCGATGATCGCATCGAAGCGATGAGCGCGCATCCGTCTTAGCGAGTCCCTCGCTTCGGCCCATGCCGATGCGCGAAGGAACTGTTTTCGCCAGCGACGCACGGCGATGGTGATCACCTCGTCGACGGCCGGATGCAGGCGGGCAAGCGGTGCATAGAGTTCATCGACGACCCAGCGCAGCTTCGCATCGGGAAAATGCGCCCGCGCCTCGGTGATGGCTGGCATCTGGTGCAGGATATCCCCCATGGAGGAGGTCTTGATGAAGAGGATTTCCTTCATGGCTCTCGCGCTGGAGCTTGTTGAATTGGCATCGGCAGTTCGGGCCGCACGTTCCTGTAGCGGGCAACTTCGTGCTGGAAAAGCGACCGGTGAAAATACCGGTTCTCCACCGGATTGCTTGCGGTTGGTCTGACACGCGCCGGATCGACCAGGGGACGCGCGTGCGGCCGGTCGCGTTGTGCATTCCTGGCGAACGGTTGAAACCGGTCTCGTGTAGCCTCTGTTCGCGCGCATCGATTGACGTCCGCGCACCCGTTCCGGGATTCGTCGCAGGAAGTCGCACGGGAATGTCGCAAATTCATTTGATGTTTCGGTGCCTTGCGCGGTAGACGGGTCGTGAGCCCGTCCCCTTATTCCGCGTGCGGGAGGTGCCGATGCAAAGCCAGAACGAAACCACTTCCGGCCCTGCTCCCGCGGACGAGACGCATGCCGACATCTATGACGCCGAGGGCGTCATCCGCGCATCGTACCTTGCGCAGATCGGCGCCGCGATCGCCGACCGCGACACGATCGCGCTGAAGCAGGATGTCGGCAGCCTCCATCAGTCCGAACTGGGCGACCTGCTGGAGGCGCTGCTGCCCGAGCAGCGGCAGGCAATGGTGGCGCTGCTCGGCAAGGATTTCGACTTTTCGGCGCTGACCGAGGTCGACGAGGCGATCCGCCTGCAGATCGTCGACCAGATGCCGAACGAGCAGATCGCCGAGGCGGTCCAGGATCTCGATTCGGACGACGCGGTCTACATCCTCGAGGACATGGACCAGGAGGATCAGGAAGAGATCCTCGCCAAGCTGCCCTTCACCGAGCGCATCCGGCTTCGGCGCGCGCTGGAATATCCGGAGGAGACCGCCGGCCGGCGCATGCAGACCGAGTTCGTGGCCGTCCCGCCTTTCTGGACGGTCGGGCAGACCATCGACTACATGCGCGAGGATCAGGACCTCCCCGAGCGGTTCTCCCAGATCTTCGTCATCGATGCGACGTTCAAGCTGCTCGGCGCCGTCGACCTCGACCAGATCCTGCGCACCAAGCGCGCGGTGAAGATCGAGGAGGTGATGCACGAGACGCGACACGCGATCCCGGCCACGATGGACCAGGAAGAGGCGGCGCAGGAGTTCGAGCAGTACGATCTTCTGTCCGCCGCCGTCGTCGACGAGAACGAGCGGCTGGTCGGAGTGCTGACCATCGACGACGTGGTCGACGTCATCCAGGAGGAGGCCGAGGAAGACCTGATGCGCATGGGCGGCGTCGGCGACGAGGAATTGTCCGACAGCGTGCTGGCGACGTCGCGGTCGCGCGTGCCGTGGCTGGCGGTCAACCTCATCACCGCCTTCGTGGCGGCGTCCGTCATCAGTCTGTTCGACACGACGATCGAGCATGTCGTGGCGCTGGCGATCCTCATGCCGATCGTCGCCGGCATGGGTGGCAATGCAGGCTCGCAGACCATGACCGTCACGGTCCGCGCGCTGGCGACGAAGGACCTCGACATCTACAACGCCGGCCGCATTATCCGCCGCGAGATGGGCGTCGGCTCTATCAACGGCATCATCTTCGCGATCCTGATCGGCACGGTTGCCGGCCTCTGGTTTCAGAGCGTCGAGATCGGCGGCATCATCGCTGTCGCCATGATCGTCAACATGTTCGCCGCTGCCGTCGCCGGCATCCTGATTCCGCTCGTGCTGGACCGGTTCGGCGCCGACCCGGCCGTGTCGTCCGCGGTGTTCGTCACGTCGGTGACGGACGTCGTCGGTTTCTTTGCCTTTCTCGGCGTCGCGGCGTGGTGGTTCGGCATCTGGTAATGCTGCCGGACGGGCCCTGATTGACTTTTACGTAAACGCCGTGCGACAAACCAAGTCGTTGAATCGATTTGGAAGCGCTCGTTCCGATGCGGGAATATTATTCGATCACCGAACTGACCCGCGAGTTCGACATCTCCACCCGGACGCTGCGCTTTTATGAGGACGAGGGGCTCATTTCGCCGGTGCGCCGCGGTCGTACCCGGCTCTTCCGGCCGGCCGACCGTCATCTGGTCAAGCAGATCATGCGTGGCAAGCGCCTCGGTTTCTCGATCAACGAGATCCGCGAGATCGTCAACATGTACCGGGAGCCCCCCGGCGAGGTCGGCCAGCTCAAGCTGATGATCAAGCGCATCGAGGAGAAGCGCGAGGACCTTCGCCAGAAGCGCCGCGATCTCGAGGAGACGCTGGCCGAACTCGATCAGGCGGAAGAGTCCTGCGTCGAGCGTCTCGCCGAACTCGGCGTCAACACCTGAGCGACTTCAGGCGTCGATCGCCGTATCGAGCGCCAGCGTCACCATTTCCTTCAGCGAGCTCTGCCGCTCGCCGGCACTGATTTCCTGGCCGGTCACCAGGCAGTCGGTCATCGTGCAGACTGTCAGCGCCCGCGCACCGAAACGCGCGGCGATCAGGTAGAGCGCGGCCGATTCCATCTCGACGCCGATCACGCCGTGGGAGGGCAGGGCGCCATAGTCGGCGAGCCCGTTCGGATAGTAGAAGATGTCGGTCGAGAACATGTTGCCGACATGGAAGTTGAGCCCAGACTTCTCGGCCTTGCCCGCCATCAGGCTGAGCAGCCGGTAGTCGGCGATCGGCGCGAAGCCGAAACCGGGGAAAGCGTCGCGGACCATCGCCGAATTGGTCGTCGCCGCCTGCGCGATCACCAGGTCGCGGATCTTCACCGAGGCGTGCAGCCCGCCGCAGGTGCCGACCCGGATCAGGTTCTTCACGCCGTACACGTTGATCAGTTCATGCGTGTAGATCGCCAGCGACGGCTGGCCCATGCCGCTGGCCTGCACCGACACCGGTCTGCCGCGCCAGGTGCCGGTGAAGCCGAGGCAGTTGCGCACGCCATTCACCTGCCGAGCGTCAGTGAGGAAGTTCTCGGCGATCCATTTGGCCCTGAGCGGGTCGCCCGGCATCAGCACGGTTTCGGCGTAGTCGCCGGGCTTCGCTTCGTTATGCGGTGTCAAGTCTCTCTCCCGTCAGATCCAGCGGCGAACCCGTTTGGCGTAGTCGCGAAACCGCTTCCCGAACCGCGCTTCCAGATGACGCTCCTCGCGCTCGACCGCCAGCTTCTGGATCACGAAGGCGACGACCGGCGCGGCGGCGATGAACCAGAGATTGCCGAGGATCAGCCCGGCGCCGGTCAGCAGCATCGCATAGCCGAGATAGATCGGGTTGCGCGTGAACGAGTAGGGCCCGTTCGTGACCAGATGATCGCTGCCCTTGTGCGGCATGGCGGTGGTCTTGCCGCGTCCGAGCGCGCGCATCGCCGCCACGTCGATCGCCACCGTGCCGACGACCAGCAGGCAGCCGAAGGCGAACAGGATGTCCGAAAGCGGCTGGCCGATCCATGGCGTCGGATAGAGGATGCCGAGGCCGATGGCCGCGACGATGCCGGCCAGGCAAATGACCGGTGGCCATGGAAAGCTGTTGGGGCGAGCGGCGATGTCGCTCATGGCGTGTCCTCCTCCGGCGCCTGCCCGTCGGTACGGGCCGTGCAGAGCGCGGCGATCTCGCCGAAGCGTGCCTGAACCTCGGGCCCTCCGGCGCCCGAGAGCGCAGCCTCGGCGTTGCCGTCGCGCTCGATCTCCTCCAGGAAGCACGCACAATAGCGCACGCAGAACTCCGCGTCGCGCAGTTCGCGGCACTGCGCCTCGCAGGTCCTCAGGAAGGTGACCTCCGGCGCCTCCCGGGCCGGCGGCGCGATGAGCGTCGCCAGATAGACCAGCCCGATCAGCACCGGCTGGTGGATCAGGTAGAAGGCAAGGCTGTGCCGGCCGAGGAAAGTCAGCGGCCGCGACCACGCGCCGGGCCGCCGGCGGCCGAGCCGCTCGAACAGCCCGAGCCGCTGGGCCAGCCCGGCGACGGCGATCCCCGCCAGCACCGCGCCGAACCATGGAAACACGGGCACGTAGTCGTTGGAGCGCGGGTCGGCGCTCGACAGGCCGATCCACCACAAGGCGGGATGGTCGAAGGCCGGACCGCGCAGCCAGATCGGCGCGGCGATCGCCAGAACCGCCGCCGCCAGCGTCAGCGGCCATGGAAGCCTCAGGAACAAGAGCCCGGCGAGGCTGGCGAAGGCAATCTGGTGCAGGATGCCGAAGAAGATGCCGCCGGCCGGCAGCGCCGTCAGCGTGACCGCCGATATCGCCGCGGCCGCGCCGGCCACCATCGCGAAGCGCTTCCAGAAGCCTGTCCAGCGTATCCCCCGGCCATGCGCCAGGAGCAGGCTGACGCCGACGAGGAACAGGAAGCACGACGCGATCGACCGCGCAAACAGCTTCCATCCGCCGACCGCCGTCGTCCCGTGCTGGATGTAGCCCAGGAATTCGAGGTCCCAGGTGAAATGATAGATCGCCATGGCGACCAGCGCCGCGCCGCGGGCGATGTCGATCGCCTCGATGCGGCTGGCCGCGAGCCGGTCGCCTGCCGCCGGCGGTTGCTTCGCTTCGTGTTCCATGATGGGCTTGTCGCAGGGCATCGGCCCGCTCGGCAAGCCGGAAACGGCCGGCGCGGAAAGGAGCTGCCATGCATCGCGTCTCGGCCAATGGCGCGTCCATCCCGGCGATCGGCCTCGGTACATGGACGCTGAAGGGCGATGAGTGCGCCGACCTGGTATGCGAGGCGCTCCGGCTCGGCTACCGTCACGTCGACACCGCCCGCATGTACGACAACGAGGCGGCGGTCGGCGAAGGACTGCGCGCGTCCGGCGTCTCGCGCGACGAGGTGTTTGTCACGACAAAGGTTTGGTGGACCGATCTCGCAGCCGACGATCTGCGGTGCTCGGCCGAGAGCAGCCTGACGCGGCTGGGCATCGACGCGGTCGATCTGCTGCTGGTCCACTGGCCCAATCCGAACATTCCGCTGAAGGAGACGATGGAGGCGCTGAACGCGGTCCGGCGGCGCGGCATGGCGCGCCATATCGGCGTCTCGAATTTCCCGACCGCCATGTTGCGCCAGGCGGCCTCGATGTCGGAGGCGCCGCTGGTCTGCAACCAGGTCGAGTATCATCCCTACCTCTCGCAGAAGACCGTCCATGGCTTCTGTCGCGGCAACGGCATGGCGATGGTGTCCTACTGTCCGCTGCATCGTGGCGGCGGCCTGCTTTCCGAGCCCGCGGTGCGGGCCGCGGCGGCCGCGCACCAGTGTTCCCCCGGTCAGGTGGCGCTGCGCTGGCATGTGCAGCAGGACGGTGTGGTCGCCATCCCCCGGACGACGAGAAAGTCGCGTCTCGCCGAGAATCTCGCCGTCTTCGATTTCGTGCTGGGCGAGGACGAGATGTCGGCGATCTCGGCGCTTGCCTCGGCGCAGTCGCGGCTCTGCGACTACGACTTCAGCCCGAGCGATTCCTGGGACCGCGATTGACGGTCGACCCGTTGGGCCACCGACCCTAAATCGCTGACCAGGCGGGGCTTTCGGTCCGACCATGTCGGTTTCCTGCTACTGCGGCGCCCGGACTCACGCACACGTTGCGGCGAACACGGCGAGCTGCGATGGCGACACAGGTCCGGCATCCGATATGGCTTCCGGCGGTCAGGCCGCCGGGCGCACGGACGTTCGCCACGCTCTACGCGATCGAATCCTTCGCGCGCGCGTCCGTTTCCAGCGTCATTCCGATCCAGGCCTATGACATCCTGCGCGACGAGCAGACCGTGTCGGTGCTCTACACGCTGGTCTCGTTTGCCGGCCTGTCCATCACCCTCCTGATGCCCATTCTGATCGCTCGCTTCGCACGGCGCTGGGTCTACACGGCCGGCACGATCTCGCTGATCGCCGGCGCGGCCTGCTTCCTGCTGGACACGCTGGCGGGCCAGGTACTCGGCATGTTCCTGCGCGTCGCCGGCGCCAGCGCGCTGTCGATAACACTGAACCTCTACATCATGGACCACATTAGGAAGACCGAGTTCGTCGCGGCGGAATCGCTGCGCATGGCCTTCTCCACCGCGGGCTGGACGATCGGACCGGCGCTGGGCGTCTTTCTCTACGACCGCTTCGGACTGCCCGCCGCCCATGGCATGACGGCTTTCTTCGCCGCGTTGCTGCTGGCCCTGTTCTGGACCTACAGGCTGGGCGACAATCCGGTGATCCGGCCAGGCATCCTGCGGCCAGCCAACCCGCTCAGGAACATCGGTCGTTTCGTCGCGCAGCCGCGCCTGCGGCTGGCCTGGCTGATCGCCTTCGGTCGCTCCTGCTTCTGGACGACCTTCTTCGTCTACGGGCCGATCCTGATGGTTGTGACCGGGCAGGGCGAACTCGCGGGCGGACTGCTGGTCTCGGCCGGCAATGCCTTGCTCTTCACGGCGCTGATCTGGGGCAGGGTGGCGCAGCGCTGGGGCGCGCGGCTGACCATGGGAGGGTGTTTCCTCGCCATGTCTGTCCTGCTGGTAGCCGCGGGGTTCGCGGGCGAGACCCATCCGCTTGTCGCTGCCGGCATCCTGCTCGCCTGCACGTTTTTCGTGATTTCCCTCGATGCGCTGGGCTCGACGGCTTTCATGCGCGCGGTGCGCTCCTATGAGCGGCCGCAGATGACGGCCGTCTACCGGACGTATCTCGACCTGTCGGACCTGCTGCCGCCGCTCGTCTACTCCGTCATCCTGGGCTTCTTCGGTCTCGGCGCCGTCTTCGTTGCGCTCGGCGTGTTCACCGCGATCTGCGGGTGGATCGTGCTGCGTTACCTGCCAAAGTCGATGTAGCGCGGCCAGGTCGCGTCGACACCGTCGGCCGGGCCCGCATCGTTGCCATGGGACGGTTCGGCAGGCACACTCCCGGCATGGGAAAGATCGACAGCCACGACGCCTACATAGCCGCGGCGCCGGAGCCGTTTCGCGATCTTCTGGCAAGGGTGCGGGCCGAACTGTCGCGGGCACTGCCGGATGCCGAAGAGGTCCTGAAATACGACATGCCCGGTTTTCAGGTCGGCAACACTGTTGTGGCCGGCTATGCCGCGTTCAGCAGGCAGTGCGGCCTCTACGTCGACCCCGGCGCGATTGCCGCCCATGCCGACGAAATCGCCGCTCTGAAGCTCAAGGCGACGAAGACCGGCATTACATTCTCGGCGAGCAGGCCGATCACCGACGAGTTGGTTCGGAAACTGGCTATCGGCTCCCGAGCCGCAAAGGGAATTTAGCGCCCCTGGTCAGCAGCCCTTGCTCTTCTCGATCTTGACGATCCGCGAGATGTTCGCGTTTTCGTGCTTGTTGAAATCGATGTCGGCCGCGTCGTCGACCGTGCAGTCGCTGTTGTCGAAAGTCTCCTTGGCCTTCTTCGTCTTGAAGCAGTAGCCGTGCCGGTCGTACATCGAGTTGCGCACCAGCCAGAGGTTGTCGCAGGCCAGCTTCTTCAGGTCCTTGTTCGGGAACGTCTCCTTCCACGGGCATCCCGTCTGGCCCAGATTCTCGAAGCACCATTCGGCCGCGGCAAGCGGCGTGGACATTCCCGCGACGAGCGCGGCGGCGATCAGCATGCGCATGGATGAGCCTCCTTTCCTGTTCGACTGACGTTAGCCGGCGGCGCAGCGCGCGCCGACCCATTCGTGGAAGCGGCGGATCTCGTATTCCTCCGGCATCAGCACGCCCTGCCGGTGCGGCCTCGCCTTGAGGCCGCGCTGGTTGAGTTCGCAGACGTCGGCATCCTCGTCCAGGACCTGCCGGCCGAAGGCATAGATCTTGTCCAGTTCGACGGCCGGCTTCGACACCGCTTCGGGCAAAAGCAGCCATTCGGCCGTCAGTTCGGTCTGCTCCGGCGAGAGCGGGACCAGGCGAACGGTCCGGACATAGTCCGCGTGACCCACCACGAACATCGACGGCAGGTGGACCGCGTAGCTCTGGCCCGCCGCGCGCTCGGCATCCGTCAGGCCCTTGAACGGCACGGCGTGCATCTTGCCGTCCGCCGTCCAGCTTTCAGCGCCCGTCCGCAGCGTGCCGGCGTATTCGGGCGCGTCGTCATCGGCATGTGCTTCCCAGTCCGGATCGTCGTGGCGCGCCATCAGCCCGCGCCCGTAGATCGGCACCAGCGCCGACAGGTGCTTGTGCACTCCGGGGCAATGCAGGCACTCGTTGAAGTTCTCCCAGAAAATCTTCCAGTTGCAGTTCATCACCTTGCGGTAGACATGCGTCGTCACGAGGCTCTCGATCGGCCAGTTTGAAAGATCGACGGATCCTGGATCGAATGTCGCGGCGACCGTCGAGGTCGGGTCTGCCGACAGGTTGATGAAGACGAAGCCCCGCCATTCCTGAAGCGCGACCCGATAGAGGGGATGATCGGCCTTGTCGAAGCCGGCCGGCAGCACCTTGGACGGTACGCGCACGAGGTCGCCGCGCAGCGAATAGGACCAGGCATGATAGGGGCAGGTGATGAGCCTCGCCTTCAGCCGGCCCTGCTCCTCGCGGCATAGCTGCGACCCGCGGTGACGGCAGGTATTGTGGAACGCCTGCAGCGCGCCGTGCTCGTCGCGCAACACGACCACCTGCTGTTCGCCTACGCGGGCGACGCGATAGCCGAGCGGGTTGGCGATGTCCGCGCCGCGGCACACCATGATCCAGTCGCGATACCAGATCGCCTCCATCTCGCGGCGGTAGGTTTCCGGATCGAAATATGCGGAGGCCGGCAAGGTGTCCGCAGCCTCGCGCAGTCCGTTGTAGCGGCCGGTGGCGGGTGCGTGGAGCGACATGGCGAGGACCTCTCTGGCCCGAGCGGACACGGTCGGAGCCATGCTTGTCAATGGGATGCGCTGGATGCCTCGCGACCTTGACGGGACGGGATCGTTTTTCCGCCCAATTTCGTGCTAGAGCGGGCGCGAAGGGCACATAAGCGCCGTCCGCCGGACGCCGCGCCAGGAGAGGGACGACCCAATGAAGAAGAAGACGCTTGTCGCGCTCGCAGCGGCGATGCTTGCCGCAGCCTGCACGACGGATCCCTATACGGGGGAGCAAAAGGTCTCGAACACCGCGGGTGGTGCCGCGCTCGGCGCGCTTGCGGGCGCGGGTGTCGGCCTGCTGGCAGGTGGCGACGACCGCCGCAATGCGCTGATCGGCGCGGGTGTCGGCGCGCTGGTTGGCGGCGGCATCGGCCTCTACATGGATCAGCAGGAGGCGGAGCTCCGCCGGCAGTTGCAGGGCACGGGCGTCAGCGTCACGCGCGCCGGAGACCAGATCATCCTCAACATGCCATCGAACATCACGTTCCCGACAGATGGCGACGCGGTGATGTCGGCATTCTACCCGACGCTGAATTCGGTCGGTCTGGTGCTGAATCGTTTCCCGAAGACCATCGTCGACGTGTACGGCCATACCGACTCGACGGGCAACGACACGTACAACTTCAACCTGTCGCAGCGCCGCGCCTTGTCGGTGGCGAATTATCTGAACGCACAGGGCGTCGATTCCCGCCGCTTCGCGGTCACCGGCTTTGGCGAGTCACGGCCTGTCGCCTCCAACGCCAACGAAGCCGGCCGGGCCCAGAACCGGCGCGTCGAGATCCAGCTGACGCCGCTCAGCTAGGCCGCGAGCGAAACCGCGATGCGCGCCGCGAGGCGCGCGTTGTTTTCGACCAGTGCGATATTCGTCTTGAGGCTTGCGCCGGCGGTCAGTTCGAGGATTTTGGAAAGCAGGAAGGGCGTGACGGCTTTGCCGGACACGCCCTTTTTCGTGGCTTCGGCCTGCGCGGCGGCGATGGTTCCGGCCATCTCGGCGGCCGGGATTTCATCGCCTTCCGGCACCGGGTTCGCCACCAGCATGCCGCCTCCGATGCCCAGCGCCTGCCGTGTCGCGAAGAATCGGGCGATCGCCGCGGGCTCGTCCAGCCTCAGCGGCGCCGCAAACGGCGACTGGCGCGACCAGAAGGCGGGCACGACGTCCGACCGGTAGGCGACCACCGGCACGCCGCGCGTCTCCAGCACTTCCAGCGTCTTGCCGACGTCGAGGATGGCCTTGGCGCCGGCCGAGACGACGATGACCGGCGTGCGCGAAAGTTCGTCGAGGTCGGCCGAAATGTCGAAGCTCGTCTCCGCCCCCTGATGCACCCCGCCGATGCCGCCCGTCGCGAAGACCCGGATGCCGGCGAGGTGGGCTGCGATCATCGTGGCCGCGACCGTCGTTCCGCCGGTCCGTTTCTCGGCGACGGCGAAGGCGAGGTCGGCCCGCGACAGCTTCATCGCGCCTGCGGTCTTCGCCAGCGCCTCGCGTTCCGCCGGCAAAAGGCCGATCTTCAGGCGTCCGTCGACCACGGCGATGGTTGCCGGGACCGCGCCTTCCGCCACGATGATCGCCTCGACCGCGGCGGCCATCTCGGCATTCTGCGGATACGGCATGCCGTGGGTGATGATGGTGCTTTCCAGCGCGACGACGGGTCGGCCGGCAGCGAGAGCGGCGGCGACCGAGGGTTCGACGTCGATGAGGGGGCGGGCGCTTTCGGGTGTCATTCTGGGCTCATGGCATGGGGCGCGGGCGCGGCACAAGTGAGAGAGCGGCTTCGAGGTCGGCTCGCCCGAAATCGGCGACTGCCAGTGGCGATTCGATCGTCAGCATCGCCGCCGCCATGCCCAGTCGCAGCGCCTCGAGGAACGGCATGCCCTCCATGGTTGCCGCGATGGTCGTCCCGGCGATGGCGTCGCCAGCGCCGGTGACGTCGGCGATGGCGCGCGGCGCCGGCGGGTCGATCAGCCATGCGCCGTCGCCGTCATAGGCGATGACCGGCGCCGCCCCCGACGTGACGACGGCGCGGCCGAGGCCTGCGGCCCGGAGCGCCGCGACCGTTTCCTCCGGCGATGCCGGAACCTGGCGGCCGACGAGGCTCGTGGCCTCGCGCGCATTGAGAAAGAGACACGACAGCGAAGACAGGAACCGGCGGTATCGCACGACCTTGGCGGGCGAGATCGCGACGCCGTGGACCGGCGAGCGGGCTGCAGCGAAGACTTTCGCCAGGCCCGCCTCGGGAATGTTCGCGTCGCACAGGAGCGCGCCGGCGCCGCCGGCCGCCTGTCGGAACGCCGACCGCGACAGGATGCGCGGGAACGCGCTCTCGTACAGTCCCATGTCGGCCAGCCCGGCGATCAGTTCGCCATGCCGGTCGAGGAGCGCCGTGTAGCTCGCCGTCGCGCGGTCGAGGAACACGGCGGAGCGGTCGGCTATCCCGGTATGCGCAATCGCCCGCGCCACGGCCTCGCCCGCGGCATCTCCGCCGCGCACCGAAACGAGAGCCGCCGGGGTCCCCAGACGGACGGCATTGCGCAGCGCGTTGAACACGCCGCCGCCGACATCCTCGGCGATCACACCGGGATTGGAGGCGCCAGGAACGTAGTCGGTCGTCACCTGACCGCGCCGGTCGACATGGGCGCCGCCGATCGCGAGAAGAAGAGAAGCCATCATGCAAGAATCATCGTTTCGACATGGACCACGCTTCCGTCAGGCCCGCTGTGCACACGTTTCGCAGCCGAATGGCCGGAACAAATTTCGAACATACGCGGATGTCTCAATAATATCAACGAGTTGATAACACCAATCACCGCTTGCAAAAACAGAACAAAAGAGGTACATATCCACCAGCGATCCCGGTGCGCCGGCCTTCTTTCACTTTCGCGGGGAATGTATCATGGCTCAGAACAGTTTGCGGCTGGTAGAGGACAAGGCAGTGGACAAATCCAAGGCGCTCGACGCGGCGCTGTCGCAGATCGAACGGGCCTTCGGCAAGGGTTCGATCATGCGGCTCGGCAAGAACGAGCAGGTGGTCGAGATCGAGACCGTCTCCACCGGCTCGCTTGGCCTCGACATCGCGCTGGGCGTCGGCGGATTGCCCAAGGGCCGCATCGTCGAGATCTACGGGCCGGAAAGCTCGGGCAAGACGACGCTGGCGCTTCATACGGTCGCCGAGGCCCAGAAGAAGGGCGGCATCTGTGCCTTCGTCGACGCGGAGCACGCGCTCGATCCTGTCTATGCCCGCAAGCTCGGCGTCGATCTGGAGAACCTGCTGATCTCGCAGCCCGACACGGGCGAGCAGGCACTGGAGATCTGCGACACGCTGGTGCGCTCCGGCGCCATCGACGTGCTGGTGGTTGATTCGGTCGCGGCGCTGACGCCGCGCGCCGAAATCGAGGGTGAGATGGGCGAGTCGCTGCCCGGCCTGCAGGCGCGGCTGATGAGCCAGGCGCTGCGCAAGCTGACCGCGTCGATCTCGCGCTCCAACACCATGGTCATCTTCATCAACCAGATCCGCATGAAGATCGGCGTCATGTACGGCTCGCCCGAGACGACGACGGGCGGCAACGCCCTGAAGTTCTATGCTTCCGTCCGCCTCGACATCCGCCGCATCGGCGCGGTCAAGGACCGCGACGAGGTCGTCGGCAACCAGACCCGCGTCAAGGTCGTCAAGAACAAGCTCGCGCCGCCCTTCAAGCAGGTCGAATTCGACATCATGTACGGCGAGGGCGTGTCCAAGACAGGCGAACTGGTGGACCTCGGCGTGAAGGCCGGTGTCGTGGAGAAGTCCGGCGCCTGGTTCTCCTACAATTCCCAGCGTCTCGGGCAGGGCCGGGAGAACGCCAAGCAGTTCCTGCGTGACAATCCGGAGCTTGCCCGCGAGATCGAACTGGCGCTGCGCCAGAGCGCCGGCCTGATTGCCGAGAAGTTCCTCGACAATGGTGGCGAAAGCGAAATCGACGAAGCCGGCGAAATGTAGTTCGTATCGCCACCGTCGCCTCGACCGCCGGCCTCGTGCCGGCGGTTTTGTTTTGTCGGGGAGTTGCTGCCCGGCGATTTTGCCCGGCATTGCGCCGCCTGTTGCCTTTGTGGACAGCCTTCGACGCGCTCGCTACAAGCGCCTGTCCAGTTCCGCAGGCGGGCGATTTCCCGGGCGGTTTCCATGAAAAGGCATGCGCATGAGCGGCGTCAACGAGATCAGGTCGGCCTTCCTCGACTACTTCGCCAAGAACGGTCACGAGATCGTCGCGTCGAGCCCGCTGGTGCCGCGCAACGACCCGACGCTGATGTTCACCAATGCGGGCATGGTTCAGTTCAAGAACGTCTTCACGGGCCTTGAAAAGCGCTCCTACAGCCGCGCCGCGACGTCGCAGAAGTCGGTGCGCGCCGGCGGCAAGCACAACGACCTGGACAATGTCGGCTACACCGCCCGTCATCTCACCTTCTTCGAGATGCTCGGCAACTTCTCGTTCGGCGATTATTTCAAGGAACGCGCCATCGAACTCGCCTGGAACCTGATCACCCAGGGCTTCGGGCTCAAGAAGGACAAGCTGCTCGTCACCGTCTACCACACGGACGACGAGGCGGCGTCGCTGTGGAAGCGCATTGCCGGCTTCTCCGACGACAGGATCATCCGCATCCCGACGTCCGACAATTTCTGGGCAATGGGCGACACGGGCCCGTGCGGTCCGTGTTCCGAAATATTCATCGACCGGGGCGAGCATATCTGGGGCGGCCCGCCCGGAAGCCCCGAAGAGGACGGTGACAGGTTCCTCGAGTTCTGGAATCTCGTCTTCATGCAGTACGAGCAGGTGACGAAGGAGGAGCGTGTGCCGCTGCCGCGTCCTTCGATCGACACGGGCATGGGCCTCGAGCGGATGGCCTGCATCCTGCAGGGCGTCGACAGCGTCTTCGAGACGGATCTGTTCAGGCATCTGATCGACGCCGCATCGTCGGCGCTCGGCCGCGGGCCGGGTTCCGACAACGCCGCGTCCTACCGCGTCATCGCCGATCACCTGCGCTCGTCCTGTTTCCTTATCGCCGACGGCGTGCTTCCGTCGAACGAAGGCCGCGGGTACGTGCTGCGCCGCATCATGCGCCGCGCCATGCGCCACGGCCAGTTGCTCGGCGCGTCCGAGCCCCTGATGTGGAAACTGGTCCCTGCGCTGGTGCGCGAGATGGGCCAGGCCTATCCCGAGCTCGTGCGCGGCGAGGCGCTTATCACCGAGACGCTGAAGCTCGAGGAGACCCGCTTCCGCAAGACGCTCGCGCGCGGCCTCGGTCTGCTTGCCGAGGCGACCGACACGCTCGGTCCGGGCGACATGCTGGACGGCGAGACAGCCTTCAAGCTCTACGACACCTACGGCTTCCCCCTCGACCTGACGCAGGACGCGCTGAGGCAGCGCAACATCTCGGTCAATCTCGCCGGTTTCAGCGACGCGATGGAGCGGCAGAAGGCGGAAGCCCGCAAGAGCTGGGCCGGTTCCGGCGAGGCCGCGACCGAGACCGTCTGGTTCGGCCTGCGCGAGAAGCTGGGCGCCACCGAGTTCCTCGGCTACGAGACCGAGAAGGCCGAGGGCGTGATCGGCGCGCTGGTCCGCGACGGCAGGGAAGCGTCGTCGGCCGGCGAGGGCGACACGGTCGCCATCGTCGTCAACCAGACGCCTTTCTACGGGGAATCCGGCGGCCAGATGGGCGACACCGGCTCGATCGCCGGCGAAGGATTCCGCATCGACGTGACCGACACGCAGAAGAAGGCCGACGGGCTCTTCGTCCACCACGGCACGGTGGCGAAAGGTACGGTGAAGGTCGGCGCGGCGGTGGAACTCGAAGTCGACCACGCGCGCCGCGCGCGCCTGCGCGCCAACCACTCGGCGACCCACCTGATCCACGAGGCCCTGCGCGAGGTGCTGGGCACCCATGTCGCGCAGAAGGGTTCGCTGGTCGCGCCGGAGCGGCTGCGCTTCGACATCTCCCACAACAAGCCGATCTCGCCGGAAGAGATGGAAGTGGTCGAGGCGATGGCCAACGACATCGTCGTCCAGAACGGCGCGGTCACGACGCGGCTGATGTCGGTCGACGACGCGATCGCGGAGGGCGCGATGGCGCTGTTCGGCGAGAAGTACGGCGACGAGGTGCGCGTCGTGTCGATGGGCACGGGGCTTCATGGGGCGAAAGCCAACCGGCCCTATTCGGTGGAACTCTGCGGCGGCACGCATGTCCGTTCTACGGGCGACATCGGCCTGGTGCGCATCGTCGGCGACAGCGCCGTCGCGGCGGGCGTCCGGCGCATCGAGGCGCTGACGGGCGATGCGGCGCGTCGTCATCTTGATGAGCAGGACAGGCGCCTGAAGGCGGTCGCGGCGGCCCTGAAGGTCGCGCCGGGCGACGCTCTGGCGCGCGTCGAGGCGCTGATGGACGAGCGTCGCAAGCTCGAGCGCGAGCTGTCGGACGCCCGCCAGAAGCTGGCGCTGGGCGGCGGCGGGTCGGCCGGCTCCGGTTCGGAGACGGAGACCGTCGCGGGCGTCACCTTCCTCGGCAAGGCGGTGTCGGGCGTCTCGCCCAAGGACCTGAAGCCGCTTGCCGATGCCGGAAAGCAGTCGATCGGCTCGGGCGTCGTCGTGTTCGTCGGCTCGGGTGACGATGGCAAAGGCAGCGTCGTGGTCGGCGTCACTGACGACCTCGTCGGCCGGCTCAGTGCCGTCGACCTCGTTCGCGTCGCATCCGCGGCGCTCGGCGGGCAGGGGGGCGGCGGGCGGCCGGACATGGCGCAGGCCGGCGGTCCGGACGGCTCGAAGGCGGCCGAGGCGATCGCCGCGGTCAAGGCGGCGCTCGCCGGGAAGTAGCGTCAGTTTCGGCAGAACGATTCGATCTTGCCGAAACTGCCTCCAGGCGGGAGCGGCGAATCGCTCCCGCGCGAACTCTCAGTCTTCGCCGAAGATTGCCTTCCAGATCACTGCGCCGAGCGCGGCGCCGACGATCGGCGCGACCCAGAACAGCCAGATCTGCGGCAGCGCGGCCGTGTCGGCGAACAGCGCGACGCCGGTCGAGCGCGCCGGATTGACCGACGTGTTGGTCACCGGGATCGACACGAGGTGGATCAGCGTCAGCGTGAGGCCGATGGCCAGAGGCGCGAAGCCGGCTGCGGCCCGCGCGGTGGTCGTCGCCAGGATGATGAAGATGAAGAAGCCGGTCAGCACGACTTCCGCGACGAGGCCGGCGACGAGCGAATATCTGCCCGGCGACAGTTCGCCATAACCGTTGGACGCGAAACCGCCGGCGACGAAATCGGGTTTTCCCGACGCGATCAGGTAGAGCACGGCCGCCGCCGCGATGGCGCCGACCACTTGGGCGATCACGTAGCCGAGCAGATCACCCGCCGGCAGCCGTCCCCCAACCACCATGCCGACCGAGACGGCCGGATTGAAGTGGCCGCCAGAGATGCGACCGATAGCGTACGCCATGGTGACGACCGTCAGGCCGAAGGCGAGCGACACGCCGAGCAGGCCGATGCCGACATCGGGAAACGCGGCAGCCAGCACCGCGCTCCCGCAACCGCAGAAGACGAGCCAGAACGTACCGAGAAATTCGGCGGCGAGTTTACCAGACATGAGCGTCCCTCCACGCAGCATGGTGCTGCGTCTCGGACTTTCGTCTGAGTCAGCTTGCGCGGGGCAGGCGAGGGAGCGGCCTTATCGCCATGGCCGCCCCGGACGGAGCGGCCATGGCAGGGCAATACTACGACCCGTCAGGCCATGGCCTTCTGCAGGTTCTCGTCCACCTTGTCGAGGAAGCCGGTTGTCGAGAGCCAGGGCTGATCCGGGCCGATCAGCAGCGAAAGGTCCTTGGTCATGTAGCCGGACTCGACGGTCTGGATGCAGACCTTCTCCAGCGTGTCGGCGAAGCGCTTGAGCTCCTCGTTGCCGTCCAGCTTGGCGCGGTGGGCGAGGCCGCGCGTCCAGGCGAAGATCGAGGCGATCGAGTTGGTCGACGTCTCCTCGCCCTTCTGATGCTGGCGATAGTGGCGGGTCACGGTGCCGTGCGCGGCTTCCGCCTCGACGGTCTGGCCGTCCGGCGTCATGAGCACGGACGTCATAAGGCCGAGCGAGCCGAAGCCCTGCGCCACCGTGTCGGACTGCACGTCGCCGTCATAGTTCTTGCAGGCCCAGACATAGCCGCCGGCCCATTTCAGGCTCGACGCCACCATGTCGTCGATCAGGCGGTGTTCGTACCAGATCTTGCGGCTCTTGAACTCGGCCTCGAACTCCTTCTCGTACACCTCCTGGAAGATGTCCTTGAAGCGGCCGTCATAGGCCTTGAGGATCGTGTTCTTGGTCGAGAGGTAGACCGGATAGTTGCGCAGCAGGCCGTAGTTCAGCGAGGCGCGCGCGAACTCGCGGATCGATTCGTCGAGGTTGTACATCGCCATGGCGACGCCCGCGCCCGGCGCGTCGAACACCTCGTGCTCGATCACCTTGCCGTCGTCGCCGACGAACTTGATCGAGAGCTTGCCCTTGCCGGGGAACCTGAAGTCGGTCGCCTTGTACTGGTCGCCGAAGGCGTGGCGGCCGACGATGATCGGCTTGGTCCAGCCGGGAACCAGGCGCGGCACGTTCTTCATGATGATCGGCTCGCGGAAGATGACGCCGCCGAGGATGTTGCGGATCGTGCCGTTCGGCGACTTCCACATCTTCTTGAGCTTGAATTCCTCGACGCGCGCCTCATCCGGCGTGATGGTGGCGCACTTCACGCCGACGCCGTGCTTCCTGATGGCGTTGGCGGCGTCGACGGTGACCTGGTCGTTGGTCGCGTCGCGATGCTCGACGCTCAGATCGAAGTAGTCGAGGTTCACATCAAGGTAGGGGTTGATCAGCTTGTCCTTGATCAGCTGCCAGATGATCCGGGTCATCTCGTCGCCGTCGAGCTCGACAACCGGATTCTTCACCTTGATCTTCGCCATCGGAAATGCCTCGTTTGAATTCGACCGGAAGGGCCGCCGAACTGTGGGCGGCAAGCGTCGCGGCCCCTATAGCAAAGGGTGCCGGAGCGCGCAAACCAGCCTTCCTCAGCCTTTCGGAGGCATGAAATGCGGTTCGATTTTCACGATCTTGGCGAGGTCCGCCTGCATGTCGCGAGCGACGGCGATCCCGCGCGCCCGCTGATCGTCTTCCTGCACGGATTCCCGGAATACTGGGCCGCCTGGGCGGACGTCATGGCCGGGCTGTCGGGGGATTTCCACGTCGTCGCGCCGGACCAGCGCGGTTTCAATCTGTCGTCCAAGCCTGAAGGCGTCGAGGCCTATCGCGCCAGGCGCATGGTCACCGACCTGGCGGCGCTCGCCGACCGGTTGTCGCCAGGTCGGCCATTCGTGCTTGCGGGCCATGACTGGGGCGCCTCGGTCGCCTACGCCTACGCCTTCGCTAACCCCCGCCGTGTCAGCCGCCTGATCATCGCGAACGGTCCGCATCCCTACACGTTCCAGAAGGCGATCATCGACGACCCGGCGCAGCGGGCGGCCAGCCAGTACATGAACGCCTTGCGGCAGCCGGGCATGGAAGAGCGGATGGCCGAGAACGGCTTCTTCCGCACGGAGCGGATGATCGCCGGCTTCTCGAAGACCGGCTGGATGACGGGCGCGATGCGCGAGGCCTACATCGCGGCATGGTCGCAGCCGGGGGCCATGGGAGCGATGCTGAACTGGTATCGCGCCTCGCCGGTCGTCGTGCCGAAACCGGGCGAGACGCCGGGCGATGTGCCGTTGCTCGCGTACCCGCCGGAGACCTTCGCGGTGAGGATGCCGCATCTTGTGATCTGGGGCGAGGCGGACGAGGCGTTGCGGCCGTCATGCCTTGAGGGGCTGGAACGTTTCGCGCCGGACCTTACGGTAAAGAAGGTCGCCGGCGCCGGCCACTGGGTCCTGCACGAGAAACCGGCCGAGGTCGCCGCGGCGATCCGCGCCTTCGTCGGCTGACTACTTCTTCTTCGCCGGCTTCTTCTCTTTCGGCGGCATCGGGCCGACGACGGCGAGGCTGGTCGAGATCCAGTCCCTCAGCGTCGCGTCGTCGAGCACCTGGGCGTCGACATTGACGAAACCCTTCATGCTGCGGTCGGCCGACATCTGCAGGCGGCCCGCGCCGGGGCGTTTCATCGCCGCCTCTTGGCCGTCGGCGCCGACGCGCGCGAGCAGGTCCCCGTTCTTCATCGTGGCGACCAGCATGTTGCCGTGGAGCGTGAAGCACAGTCCGCCCATCATGCGGATTTCGCTGAGGCCGGCCATGCCACCTATTTCAGCGCGGATCCGGTCGGCGAGTTCCTGGGCGGGGCTGGTCATCGGCGCAATCTTCTCAGGCGAACCCGAATATGGCATTGCGGCGCCAGCCCATCAACGAAACACGCCGCGCGCCCTCAAGGCTCCTGCCAATGTCCGCTGCCGAGAACACCGGTCCCGTCATCATCCTCGTCGAGCCGCAGCTCGGCGAGAACATCGGCATGGTGGCGCGCGCCATGGCGAACTTCAGTCTTGCCGAACTGCGCCTCGTGAATCCAAGAGACGGCTGGCCGAACGAGAAGGCGATCGCCACCGCGAGCAAGGCGGATCACGTCATCAACGCGGTGCAGGTGTTCCACAAGCTGGAGCATGCCATCGGCGACCTGAATTTCGTCTATGCCACCACGGCGCGCGAACGCGACGGCTTCAAGGCGGTGCGCGCGCCATCGGAAGCGGCGCGCTCGCTGCGTGCCCGCTCGGCGGCCGGCGAGAGGACCGGCATCCTCTTCGGTCGCGAACGGACCGGGCTGGACAATGAGGAAGTGGCGATGGCCGACGAGATCGTCACTTTCCCGGTCAATCCGAAATTCGCGTCGCTGAATATCGCGCAGGCCGTTCTGCTGATGTCCTACGAATGGATGAAGACCGGCCTCGACCATCCCGACGCCACCAACTTCGCTGGCCCGGAGATCACGGTCGCGCCAAAGGAGCATCTGCTCAGCTTCTTCGGGCATCTGGAGGAAGCGCTGGAGACGCGCGGCTATTTCCGTCCTGCCGCCAAGAAGCCGAAGATGGTCGACAATCTGCGCGCGGTCCTGACCCGTCCCGGGTTCTCGGAGGCAGAACTGAAGGTGCTGCGCGGCATCCTCGCTTCGCTCGACTATTTTTCGCCGGCCGAACCTCGCGGAGCGGCCGCGCCGCCTGCCAGGCGGCGCAAATAGTCAGAACGTGAAGCCGATCCGCGCGCGTCCCTCGACCGAGTGCGCGCTCGTCCCCAGACCTCGGCCGACGACATTCGCGTCGATCGAGAAGCCGCTGGTCGAGTTGAACGAGATACCTGCGCCCGCGACACCGCCGGTGCGGGTGTTGCGGTAGTTGGAGGCGAACAGCGCGATCGTGTTGTTGCCGTTGGTGCTGACGTGGTCGACGCCCGCCAGACCGTAGATCTTGCCCGTGCCGCCGCCCGTGACGAATGTCTTTTCGATCTTGGCGGTCGCTTCCGCGGCGACGAAACGGGCGGTGTCGACCGGGATGGCGATGAAACCGGACAGGTTGGTGATCTTCTCCTGTCCCGCCGATATCGAGACTTCCGGGACCAGCGCCAGGCCGTCGATGGGCAGAGAAATGGACGTGGAGGCCGACAGCGTGCCGGCGAAGCGATTGCCGTCGGCGCTGAAAGTGCCGAACGGGCTGACGACCTGCCCATAGCGGGTCTTGGCATAGGAGAAGGACGCCTTGACCTTCACCACATCCGCGAGCAGGAGCCCGACGTAAGGCTCGACCGAATAGGCGGTCTGGTTTGCCGAGAACATGCCGACGGAGAGGCGCGCCTGGTTGTAGGCGAAGGACACGCCGCCCAGCACCCACGGTGTCACCATGTAGTCGATGCCGGAATGGAAGCCGTGGGACCGGCCGGAAACCGACGGACCGAACCTCCCGGAAAGACCGACCGCGCTGCCGCCCGCCCAGACCGACAGGCCGTTGATGCGCGCGCCCATAGCGTAGGTGCCGGTGGACGCAGTCATGACGTTCGCGTCCGAATTGCCGGCGAACGCCGCGTCGACCGCATCGCCGACCAGACCAGACTGCGCATTGTTCTGCAGCATGCCGAGTTCGGCGGCGGCGATGGTGGTGTCGTCACCCAAGCCGCCGAGCGGGACTACTGCCGGCGTGAACATATGGTCCACCGTCGAGTAGACGATGACCGTCATGCCGTCGGTCATGACGGACTCGTTCACCAGATAGGCGACGCCGTCGGTCAGGGCCGGATTCTGAATGCCGACCGTCGCGCCACCGCCGGCCTCCGCCGACACCTGGTCGTAGGCCATGATGACCGTGCCGTCGCGCAGCAGCATGGCGTTGAACAGGAGGGTGGTTTCCGCCGGGTTGTTCGGGTCGCAGGCGAAGTGGCAGGCATTCCACTGCGCGATGAACGCTTCGGTGCCGATCGGGCTCGACGCCTGATTGAAGTACTGTCCGAAGACGCGGGCCTCGAGGTCATCGTGGTAGACGTAGATGCGCCCGCCGCCACCAGAGCTTGGAACCGTTGGCAAGACTGGGTCGTTGGTAAAGTCGCCGCCGCCATCCGTTAGAAGCGTGCTGACGTAGCCGTTGGTGGAGAAGTACAGGTCGGTGTAGTTCACGCCATAGAACGGGAAAACCAGACCGCCCAGATTTGCGGCGGCACCTGTGTCGTCGCCAACGGCAATCAGCGCTCCGGTCGTCGAAATGTCGTGGAACAGGCCCGTCGGAATGTTCGGATCGAACTTGGAACTCGTGATCCTATTGCCAAAGGCGTCAGTTCCCGGTCCTTCGGCGAAAGCGGGCATCACAAGGCTTGCGCCAATTGCAAATGTCGCCGCGAGAAGTCTGGTCGTCACACGCATGGCCCACCCCTGGGTCTACACTGCGAGATCGTCCGCATACGTCTGCGCCAGTAGACCGTGACCCCACAGTCGCGCCGGCGCAATCGGATTCCTCGCGCCAGCCTTGAATTCATTGCGGAATCGTTAATACAGTGGCTGATAGGCAACACCCATGACAATCCTCCTCTTCGATTCGGGCATCGGCGGGCTCACGGTCCTGCGCGAGGCGCGGGTGCTGATGCCTGACAGCCGGTTCGTCTATGTCGCGGACGATGCAGCCTTTCCTTACGGCGCATGGGAGGAGCCGGCGCTCAACGCCCACATCCTCGACCTGTTCGGGCGGCTGCTTGAAACGCACAAGCCGGCCATCTCGGTCATCGCCTGCAATACCGCCTCGACGCTGGTCATCGACGCGCTACGACGTGCTTTTCCGGGCCACCCCTTCGTCGGCACGGTACCGGCGATCAAGCCGGCGGCCGAGCGGACCCGTTCCGGCCTCGTTTCGGTGCTTGCGACGCCAGGCACGGTGAAGCGGCAGTACACACGCGACCTGATCCGCGACTGGGGGCAGAAGGTGCATGTACGCCTTGTCGGTAGCGACCGTCTGGCGGGCCTTGCCGAGACCTACATGCGCGACGGTTTCGTCGACGAGGACGCGGTGAAAACCGAGATCGCGCCATGCTTCGTCGAGCAGGACGGCCGCCGCACGGACATCGTCGTGCTCGCCTGTACGCACTATCCGTTCCTCGTGAACCGCATGCGCAAGACCGCTCCCTGGCCGGTCGACTGGCTGGATCCGGCCGAGGCGATCGCCAGGCGGGCGCTGTCGCTCATGCAGTCGCAAACGCAGTCCGGCGTCCGCGCCGAAGGGCCGGACCTCGCGATCTTCACGTCCGGCAATGCGCCGCACGCCACGCAGCGGCTGATGCAGGGGTTCGGGCTCACAGTCGGCTGACGGAACCACGTCGCAGTGCGCGCTGTTCTGGCGTGGGGGGCGACGATGGAGCGAACCATGCCTGCCAGATCCAAGGCGCAGCAGAAAGCCGCCGGCGCAGCGCTGTCGGCCAAACGCGGCGACACGAAGAAGAGCGAACTCAAGGGCTCCTCGCGAGACATGTACGAATCCATGAGCGAGAAGCAGCTCGAGGAGTTCGCCGAAACCAAACGCAAGGGCCTGCCCGAGAAGAAGGGGGCTTGAGGAAGGGCGGCCAGCCGCCGCCCTTCCGTGTGCGGATCAGGCAGCCTTGGTGGCGAGCGCCGGGGCGGCCACGGCGGAGAACCACTCGAGGAACGGCGTCGGCGCGCGCCCGGTCAGCGCGCGGAAGTCGGCGGCCGTGCCGTCGAGGTTTCCGGCGGCCGCGGCCGCGTCGAACGACGCGAAGGTGCGGGCGACCGGCTCAGGCAGGCCGGCGCCGATCATCCCCTCAACAAGGCCTTCGACCGGCACGTCGACGACGTCGAGTTTGCGGCCTGTCGCCTTGCGCGCCAGATCGGCGATCTCGCGGCTCGTGAAGCTTTTGTCGCCGGCCAGCGTCAGCGTCCGCTTGCCTTCAAAGTTCGAGGCCAGCGCGGTAGCGGCGGCCAGCGCGACGTCGTCGCGGTTGATGTAGGCGATCCGGCCGTCCTCGGCCGCGCTGAACCAGGCGCCGCCTTCCAGCGCCTGAGGCAGGGAGAGCAGCACGTTTTCGCTGTACCAGTTGTTGCGCAGTACCGTCCAACCCTTGATGGCGCTGTTCGCCAGCGCCTGCTCGGTGCCGTGGTGGTCCGGCGCGAAGGAGACGCGCGACTTCTCGGCGTCAGGCAGGGAGGTGTAGACGACGTGGCCGACACCGGCCGCCTCGGCCGCCTTGATCGCCGCCTGATGCTGGGAAAGCCGCTTGCCGGGAACGTCCATGGCGTCCGTGCTGACGATAAGCAGGCGCTTCACCGCGCCGAAAGCCTTCGCAAGCGAAGCGGGATCGTCAAAGTCGGCCTCGACGACATTGACGCCGCGCGCCTGCCAGTCCGTGAGCTTCGACGGCGAGCGCGAAGCAGCCGTGATCCTGGACGCAGGCACCTTCAGCGTGTCGAGGAGGTGATGGAGAACGCGCTGGCCGAGATGGCCCGAGGCGCCGGTGACGAGGAAATCGGTCATGATGTGTCCCTTTGGTCTGGAAATGAGAGCAGGTCTCAACTAGAGATCAATAGACGGTCGCGAAAGAAGGCAGTTTGCGGCCCCTTGGTTACCTCGGAGGAACCAGCAATGGACCCGGCGACGCAACAGGCGAACGACATTGTCTCGGCCGCGATAGACGGCGTGACCAGATACAAGGACGCGACCGGCTCGTATGGCGATTGCCCGATCCGCAACGTCCTCGACCAGATCGGCGACAAATGGAGCACGCTTTTCGTGATGCTGCTCGGCCAGCGTCCGCATCGTTTCGGCGAATTGCGCCGCGCGGTGCCCGACATCTCGCAGCGCATGCTCACGCAGACCCTGCGCGACCTGCAGCGCGACGGGCTTGTCAGCAGGCAGGTGTTTCCGACCGTCCCCCCCGGCGTGGAATACAGCCTGACACCGCTCGGCCGATCGCTGCTGGAGCCGCTGTCGCACCTAGTGCGGTGGGCGGACCGGCATTATCCGGCGATCCGCGCGGCGCGATCCTCCTTCGAGGAAGCGGCATAGCGTTGACTTCCCGGGCCAAATAGCCTAGTTCGCCGCCATCGCCGGGCCGCAATGCCCGGCGGTTTCATTTGACGTGTCCCGTGGGTTCTTTCGCAAAGCGTGCGTGGAGAACCCTGTCAGGCTCCGGAAACGGGAGCCAGAGGAGGGCGCGTTTCCTTCGCCCGGAACATCAGGTTCCGGGTACAACGTGTTGAAAGGGAATGCGATGAGCAAGCGCGAATCCGCGAAGTACAAGATCGACCGCCGTCTGGGCGAGAACATCTGGGGCCGGCCTAAGTCGCCGGTCAACAAGCGTGAATACGGTCCGGGCCAGCATGGCCAGCGCCGCAAGGGCAAGATGTCCGATTTCGGCCTGCAGCTGCGCGCGAAGCAGAAGCTGAAGGGTCATTACGGCGACATCTCCGAGAAGCAGTTCCGCGCGATCTATGCCGAGGCCAACCGCCGCAAGGGCGACACCCCGGACAACCTGATCGGCCTGCTGGAGTCGCGTCTCGACGCCGTCGTCTATCGCGCCAAGTTCGTGCCTACCATCTTCGCCGCCCGCCAGTTCGTGAACCACGGCCACGTCAACGTGAACGGCAAGCGCGTCAACATCGGCTCCTACCGCTGCAAGCCGGGCGACGTGATCGAAGTGCGAGAGAAGTCGAAGCAGATGGTCCTCGTCCTCGAGTCCGTCGGCCTGTCCGAGCGCGATGTGCCGGACTACATCGAGGCGGATCACACCAAGATGACCGCCACATTCAACCGCCTGCCGGGCCTCGCCGAGGTTCCGTTCGCGGTGCAGATGGAGCCGAACCTGGTCGTCGAGTTCTACTCGCGCTGATCGGCTACGCCACGCCGGATCTGGAGAAGCCGCCCACGGGCGGCTTTTTCGTCTCCGGCAGGCAATCGAGCGGGAGAGATCCATGGCGGACCTGCAGGCCCTGGTCGATGGCATCCATGCCGATATCGCGGCCCGCGTCGAGCGTGGCAGGGTGGCCGACTACATTCCGCAGCTGGCGGTCGTGGACCCGCGCCATTTCGGGATCGCGGTGACGACCGTCGACGGGCACGAATACGTTGCCGGGGACGCGGATGTCTCGTTCTCGATCCAGAGCGTCTCGAAGGTCTTCACGCTGACCCTGGCGCTGGGAATGGTCGGCGACCGCCTCTGGAGCCGCGTCGGCCGCGAGCCCTCCGGCACACCGTTCAATTCCATCGTCCAGCTGGAGCGCGAGCAGGGCAAGCCGCGCAACCCCTTCATCAATGCCGGCGCCATCGCCGTCGCCGACGTGCTGCTTGGCGGCCACCAGCCGCGAGAGACGATCGGCGAGATCGTCCAGTTCGTCCGCTTCCTGGCTGGCGATGAAAACATCGCCATCGACCCGCTGGTCGCAAAATCCGAAGCCGACACCGGCTTTCGCAATGTCGCGCTGGCGCAGTTCATGCGCTCCTTCGGCAAGCTCGACCACCCGGCGGAGCATGTGCTCGGCGTGTACTTCCATCACTGTGCGCTGGCCATGACCTGCCGGCAGCTGTCGCATGCCGGCCTGTTCCTCGCGGCGGGCGGTCGCAACCCGGCGACCGGCCGCACCGTCGTCTCGCGCGACCGGGCGCGCCGCATCAACGCGCTGATGCTGACCTGCGGGCACTATGATGGGTCCGGCGATTTCGCTTACCGTGTCGGGCTGCCTGGCAAGAGCGGCGTCGGCGGCGGCATCCTCGTCGTCGCGCCGGGCAAGGCGTCGATCGCCGTCTGGTCGCCGGGACTGAACGAGAACGGCAACTCGCAGCTCGGATCGCACGCGCTGGAGATGCTGGCGCAGCGGACCGGATGGTCTATCTTCGGCGCGTGACCAGGGCCTGCGACGCATGAACATCGCGATCACCGACGAACCGCTCGCCGATGCCGAAGGCGGCGTGCATCCGATGTTCCGTGCCGCGCCGTCGTCGCTGGAGTTCAACAAGCTGCGAAAGAGGCTGGTCAGGCAGACGCGCCAGGCCCTCGACGATTTTGCGATGGTGAGGCCGGGCGACCGCTGGATGGTGGCGCTGTCGGGCGGCAAGGATTCATACGGGCTGCTGGCGATCCTGCTCGACCTGAAATGGCGCGGGCTGCTGCCGGTCGACATCCTGGCCTGCAATCTCGACCAGGGCCAGCCGGGTTTCCCGAGGCACATCCTTCCGGATTTCCTGAACGCGCACGGCGTGCCGCACCGCATCGAGTATCGCGACACCTATTCGGTCGTGACCGAAAAGCTGCCGGAAGGCAGCACCTACTGTTCGCTCTGCTCGCGGCTGAGGCGAGGGCACCTCTACCGCATGGCGCGCGAGGAAGGCTGTTCGACGCTGGTGCTCGGCCACCACCGCGAGGACATTCTCGAGACGTTCTTCATGAACCTCTTCCATGGCGCGCGGCTGGCCGCCATGCCGCCGAAGCTCCTGAACGACGATGGCGACGTCATCGTCGCGCGGCCGCTTGCCTATTGCGCCGAGGCGGACCTGGCGCGGCTGGCCGACGCCATGGCATTCCCGATCATCCCCTGCGACCTGTGCGGCAGCCAGGAGGGCCTGCAGCGCAACGCCATGAAGGCGATGCTGGACGACATCGAGCGCCGCATGCCGGGCCGCAAGGAGACGATGATCCGGGCGCTTGCCAACATCCGGCCGAGCCAGATGCTCGACCGCACCCTGTTCGATTTCGCCGGACTGGTCGTCCCCGCCAAGGCCTAGTGCGCGTGGGGAAGTTGCGGCGTCGTCGTGAACAGCTTGCCCTTCTCGCCGATCAGCACCAGCACGATGGCGAGCAGCGCCAGACCGAAGAACCCGGCGGCCAGCGGCGTCGTCGTGCCGTCGAAGGCCTGCCCGATCAGTGCGCCGATCAGGCCGCCGCCCAGCGTCTGGACGAAGCCCTGCACCGAGGACGCCGAGCCGGCGATGTGGCCGAGCGGCTCCATGGCGATGGCGTTGAAGTTCGAGCCGATCCAGCCGAACTGGAACATGGCGATCGCGAACAGCGCGACGAAGGCGACGAGCGGCACCTCGCCGGCCAGCGACCAGAAGAACCAGACGCCGCTGGCGATCATGAAGCCGATCAGCGCGCCGTGCGAAAGCCGGCGCATGCCGAACCGCACCACCAGCCGCGAGTTCAGGAAGGACGAAAGCGCCATCATGCCGGCGATGGCCGCGAAGATGATCGGGAACCAGACGCCAAGTCCGTAGATGCCGACATAGATCTGCTGCGCGGAATTGATGAAGCCGAACAGCGAGGCGAACACCACTGTGGAGGCGAGTGTGTAGAACAGCGACATGCGGTTCGTCAGCACGATGCCGAAGGCCTGCCAGATGGCGGTCAGCGTGAAGGGGCGCTTGTCTTCCGGGTGCTGGGTCTCGGGCATGCGCAGCCAGGCCCAAAGCGTGATCGCGGCCGCAAGCACGCCCATCGAGATGAAGATGAGGTGCCAGTTGCCGAGCAGGATCATCACCTGGCCGATCGACGGCGCGACCACCGGCACCACCATGAACACCATGAAGATCAGCGACATGACCTCGGCCATCTGCCGGCCGCCGAAACGGTCGCGCACCATCGAGACTGCCACGACGCGGGTCGAAGCGGCGCCGATGCCCTGGATGAAGCGCAGGGCAAGAAGCGCCTCGAAATTGGTGACAAAGGCGGCTGCAATCGCGGCGACGACATAGATCGACAGGCCGAAAAGGATCGGTCCGCGCCGGCCGAACCGGTCGGACGCAGGCCCGTAGGGCAGGAGCGCCAGCGCCATGCCGCCGAAATAGGCCGAGATCACGTACTGCCGGTGGTTCTCTGTCTCGACGCCGAGGCTGTCGCCGATTTCCTGCAGACCCGGCAGCATGATGTCGATGGCCAGCGCGTTGAGCGCCATCAGGGCGGCCGCCAGCGCGATGAACTCCCAGCGCGGAATGCTCAGGCCACGCGCGGCCGGGTTCGTCGTCTGGTCCATGTCTTTGTCCCAATGAATGCCGGAAACGAATTGCGCCGGATTACCGGCGCATCGTGCAAAGACTGAACCCGGCTGGTCGGCCGGGAGCTTTGGGGGTGTCGATCAGGCGGCGCGCGCGGCGACGCCCTTGTCGGTGAAGAAGCTCTGCAGTTCGCCTGCCTGGAACATCTCGCGGATGATGTCGCAGCCGCCGACGAACTCGCCCTTCACGTAGAGCTGCGGGATGGTCGGCCAGTTGGAATAGTCCTTGATGCCCTGTCGCAGTTCGTTCGACGTCAGGACGTTCACGCCTTTGTAGTCGACGCCCAGATAGTCGAGGATCTGAACCACCTGTCCCGAAAAGCCGCACTGCGGGAAGCCCGGTGTGCCCTTCATGAAGAGCACCACGTCGTTGGCCTTCACTTCGGAGTCGATAAAGTCGTTGATGCCGCTCATCGCACAAATCCCTTGGAATCCGGGGCAAGGTCCGGATGCGTTTCCTTCAACTAGACCTTGGCAGGACCCGATACAAGGGTTTCCGACAGGAACGCCTGAGGCTCAGCGGCTGCGTCGGCCGGACGTCGCGCCGCGCCGCAGCGTCCGCTTGTGACGCTGCGTCTTGGTTGAGACGCGGCTGCGCTGCGCCTTCGAGCGGACACGCGTCGACTTGCGGCGGCTATTCTGCCGGGTCGCGGGGCGGAGCAGTTTCTCGATGGCTGAAAGGCGCTCTGCCGCGGTCTTGCGGGTAGTGCCGGTCGTCCGCCGCTTGCGGCGCGTCGCGCGCTTGCGCGTGCCGAGGCCGCCCTTGGCGAGGATTTCCTTCAGCACCCCGTCGACGATCTTGCCGACGATATCGTTGACGATCGACATGGCCCTACTCCGGTGCGCTGGTCTGGAGCGCGAGCGCATGCAGCACGCCGCCCATGTTGCCCTTCAGGGCCTCGTAGACCATCTGGTGCTGCTGGACGCGGCTCTTGCCTCGGAAACTCTCCGCCACAACCTCCGCGGCGTAGTGGTCGCCGTCGCCGGCGAGGTCGCGGATCGTCACCTTCGCGTCCGGAATTCCTTCGCGGATCAGGCGTTCGATGTCGCGGGCATCCATCGGCATTCGTGATCGTCTCCGTCAGCTGTCCATGAAGCGCGGAAACCACGATTCGTGGGCGGTCATGAGTTCAGCGACCGATATCGCACGCGCCCCCTGCAGTTTCAATTCCGCGCCGCCCGTGCGGCCGATGACGGGCGCCAAGAACCCGTTTTCCCGCGCCTCGTCGGCGATGTCGCGCAGCAGCGCGATATCGCCAGCCGGGACCGTGACCAGATAGCGTCCCTGATCCTCGCCGAACCAGACCGGGACAGGGTCTGTCGCGTGCGGCAGGTGTGCCGTCGCGCCGATGCCGGACGCCATCGCCATTTCGGCAAGGGCGACCGCAAGGCCACCGTCGGACACGTCGTGAACGGCCGTGGCCGCGCCCTCGCGGATCAGGGCGCGCACGAAATCACCGACGATCTTCTCATGGGCCAGGTCCACTGGCGGCGGCGCGCCGTCGGCACGGCCATGGATGTCGCGCAGGTAGATCGACTGTCCTAGATGCGAACCCCAGTCGGCCGGCGCGCCGACGAGCAGGATCGCGTGATCCGGAGCGGCAAAGCCGACGCGCGCCATCTTCGACCAGTCGTCGATAAGCCCGACGCCGCCGATCGTCGGCGTCGGCAGGATGCCGCGGCCGTTCGTCTCGTTGTAGAGGGAGACGTTGCCGGAAACGATCGGGAAGCCGAGTGCCCGGCAGGCCTCGCCGATGCCAAGCACGGCAGCCGCGAACTGGCCCATGATCTCGGGGCGTTCGGGGTTGCCGAAATTGAGATTGTCGGTCGCCGCCAGCGGCATCGCGCCGGTCGCGGTCAGGTTGCGCCAGCATTCCGCCACAGCCTGCTTGCCGCCCTCGAATGGGTCGGCCTCGCAATAGCGCGGCGTCACGTCGGAGGAGAAGGCCAGCGCCTTGGTCGGGTGGCCGTCGACGCGCACCACGCCAGCGTCGCCGCCCGGTCGCTGCAGCGAATTGCCCTGGATCAGCGTGTCGTACTGTTCCCACACCCATCGGCGCGAGGAGAGATCCGGACCTCCGAGCATGCGCAGGAGCGCGTCGGCCAAATCCGCTTCCGGCACGTCGTGCGCGGCGAGCGGCGTCGGCCTGGCCGGCTCGACGCGCGGCCTGTCGTACTCCGGTGCCTGGTCGCCGAGATCCTTGATCGGCAGGTCGGCGACTTCCTCGCCCTGGTGCCAGACGCGGAACCGCAGATCGTCGGTCGTCTCGCCGACCACCGCGAAGTCCAGGCCCCATTTGCGGAAGATCGCCTCGGCTTCCTTTTCCTGTTCCGGCCGGAGCACCATGAGCATGCGTTCCTGGCTCTCCGAGAGCATCATCTCGTAGGCGGTCATGCGCTCCTCGCGCACCGGCACCTTGTCGAGGTCGAGGCGGATGCCGAGGTCGCCCTTGGCACCCATCTCGACGGCGGAGCAGGTCAGGCCGGCGGCGCCCATGTCCTGGATCGCGATGACGGCGCCGGACGCCATCAGTTCGAGACAGGCTTCGAGCAGGCATTTCTCGGTGAACGGGTCGCCGACCTGCACGGTCGGTCGTTTCTCGTCGATCCTGTCGTCGAACTCGGCCGACGCCATCGTCGCACCGCCGACGCCGTCACGCCCTGTCTTGGCGCCGAGATAGACGACCGGCAGGCCGACACCCTCGGCCTTGGAGTAGAAGATCGCGTCGGTCCGCGCGATGCCGGCCGCGAAGGCGTTCACCAGGCAATTGCCGTTGTAGCGCGCGTCGAAGTTCACCTCGCCGCCGACCGTCGGGACGCCGAAGGCGTTGCCGTAGCCGCCGACGCCTGCCACCACGCCGGCAACCAGATGCCTGGTCTTCGGATGATCGGGGGCGCCGAAGCGCAGCGCGTTCATCGCCGCGACCGGCCGCGCGCCCATGGTGAATACGTCGCGCAGGATGCCGCCGACTCCCGTCGCCGCGCCCTGGTAGGGTTCGATGTAGGAAGGGTGGTTGTGGCTCTCCATCTTGAAAACCACGCAGTCGCCGTCACCGATATCGACGACTCCGGCGTTCTCGCCCGGTCCCTGGATGACCTGCGGGCCCTTGGTCGGCAGCGTGCGAAGCCACTTCTTCGAGCTCTTGTAGGAACAATGCTCGTTCCACATCGCCGAGAAGATGCCGAGCTCGGTGAAGCTCGGCTCGCGTCCGATGAGATCTAGGATGCGCTGGTACTCGTCGGGTTTCAGCCCGTGCGCCGCGACAAGATCGGGCGTGATCGGGACGATGTTGCGGATGGTCATGGGCGGGGCGGGCTCCAGGGCCTGTCTTCACGCCCTATTGGCGGAAAGCAGCCGATCCGCCAAGACTACAAGTATCGAAACGACCGCGAACAGTCCGGTCATCAACAGGACCGCGATCGTGACGCCGGCTACGCCGTTCGTTGATACGTCCAGAAACGGATAGGGCACTTCGCCGGCCAGAGGGGCGCGGATGAAGACATAGGTCGCGTAGATGATCGGATAGGCCAGCCACCACGGAATGTCGCCGAAGCGGGTCGAGCCATCGCGTCCGTCCGCCAGCCACCAGGCAACCATGAGGGCAGGCGCGACATAATGCAGAAGGATGTCGCAGAGCAGGAACAGCCCCTGCGGCTGCCAGAGCCGCGACAACACCAATGCGTAGACGATGCAGACAACGATCATCGCGACCATCACCCCGGCACGGACCCGGGGCGCGGCGAAGAACCGGAGGGTCCCCGGAAAAACGCCTGCAGCATGCACGAAGACGGCGGCCAGGTTGCTCAGGATCGTGAAGAAGCTGAAGTAGAACACGACCGCGCCGGGCAGGGTGCGGCCGGCAGCCATGGCGGCGGGAACGGTTATCGCGAACTGTACGGCAAGCGCCGCGGCACCGGCTGCCAGACCCAGCAGTTGCAGGGTCCGGCCCATTCTTCAGGCGCCTGCGCCGCAGGACGCATCCCCGGACGACCAGCGCGACACGTCCGCGGCAATGCGGCTACCCAGCGGTTGCTGCATCAGCGGGCCGAAGGCCTCGACCCGAGCCGAGCCGCCACGCGCCTGCACGACCAGCAGCGGCAGCCCGCCATAGTTCTTCGCGGGCACCAGCAGGAAGCGCGGATTGCCTGACAGCGAGTTCAATTCGTTGGCGAAGCGATAGGGACGGAAGGCCTCGTCCTTGCTGGCGATCCAGCATTTGTGCGCGGCGATCGCCACCTGCTCCATGGCGCGCAGCGACGCGCTCTTGCCTGACGACGTGGTCGGCAGCGTTTCCGCGCCGGACTGGCACCCCGCGACAAACATCAGCCCGGCAAGCGACAGGGCGGCTGCGATCCTCATGCGGCGATGCCCAGCGCACTTTCGAAGAGAGCACGACCGTCGTCGCCGCCATGCGCCTTCTCAATCAGGTTCTCGGGATGCGGCATCAGGCCGAGCACGTTGCCGGCCGAGGAGACGATGCCGGCGATGTCGTTGAGCGACCCGTTGGGGTTAGTGCCCTCGGCGTAGCGGAACACGACCTGGCCTTCCCCCTCGATCCGGGCGAGCGTTTCGGCATCGGCGAAGTAGTTGCCGTCATGGTGCGCGACCGGGCATCGGATGACCTGGCGCTCGGCGTATCGGCGCGTGAACGCCGTGTTGGCGTTCGCGACCTGCAGCTTCACTTCGCGGCACACGAATTTGAGCGACGCGTTGCGCATCAGCGCGCCGGGCAGCAGGCCTGCCTCGAGCAGGATCTGGAAGCCGTTGCACACGCCGATCACCAGAACGCCCTTTGCTGCCTTCTCGGCCACGGCGCGCATCACCGGCATGCGTGCCGCGATAGCGCCGCAGCGCAGGTAGTCACCGTAGGAAAAGCCGCCGGGAATGACGATGAGGTCGACGTCGGGAAGCTCGGTGTCCGTCTGCCAGACCGTGACCGGCGGCCGGCCGGCGATGCCGGTCAGCGCGGCGATCATGTCGCGGTCGCGGTTAAGGCCTGGAAGCTGGACGACGGCTGACTTCATTCTGGGCGATAGGGCTTCTGGGTTTCGGCGAGTTCGCGCAGTTCCAGTCGGCGCTCGATGCGGTCGAGGCGTTCCTCGTGACGTCCGAGGATGCCGTAGATGTTGTTCAGGTCCTGATGAATCGAGACCAGATTGAGCCGCATCGAGACGATTTCGTTCCGAATTTCGTTCTGGCCGTCCTTGACCGTGCGGATGTCCTGCTGCAGCGACCGCAGCACCTCATACATCAGCTCGTTCGTCACGTCAGGCATCGAACTCGTCCGCCGCAACCTCAGGTAAGCGTCACACTATAGTTTTCGATCACCGTATTCGCCAACAGCTTCTCGCACATGGCCTTGAGCTCGGCCTCGGCCTTCGCCTTGTCCGCGCCTGACAGTTCGACGTCGAACACCTTGCCCTGCCTGACAGAGCCGACGCCGCCGAAGCCGAGCGTCGACAGCGCGCCCTCGATCGCCTTTCCCTGCGGGTCGAGGACGCCGTTCTTGAGCGTGACGGTGACGCGCGCCTTGATCATCAGTGCTTGGTGCCCTTGGGCGTGTCGGTCGAGGAGACGAGCACCGGGCCCGTCGGCTTCGGCGGCTCGTTCTCGTTCATGATGCCCAGCCGGCGCGCCACTTCCTGGTAGGCTTCGACCAGCCCACCCATGTCGCGGCGGAACCGGTCCTTGTCCAGCTTGTCCTGCGTATTGATGTCCCACAGCCGGCAGGAATCGGGGGAGATCTCGTCGGCGACGACGATGCGCATCATGTCGCCCTCGAACAGGCGTCCGCATTCCATCTTGAAGTCGACGAGCTGGATTCCGACGCCGAGAAACAGGCCCGTGAGGAAGTCGTTGACCCGGATGGCCAGCGCCATCACGTCATCGATCTCCTGCGGAGAGGCCCAGCCGAAAGCGGTGATGTGTTCTTCCGAAACCATCGGGTCGTCGAGCGCGTCGGCCTTGTAATAGAACTCGATGATCGAGCGCGGCAGGACTGTGCCTTCTTCCATGCCCAGCCTCTTCGCCAACGAGCCGGCTGCGATGTTGCGCACGACGACTTCGAGCGGGATGATCTCGACTTCCTTGATCAGCTGCTCCCGCATGTTCAACCTGCGGATGAAATGCGTCGGGATGCCGATACGGTTGAGATGCGTGAAGATGTGCTCGGAGATGCGGTTGTTGAGCACGCCCTTGCCGTCGACCACCTCATGCTTCTTCTTGTTGAAGGCGGTGGCGTCGTCCTTGAAGAACTGGATCAGCGTGCCCGGCTCCGGCCCCTCATAGAGGATCTTGGCCTTGCCTTCGTAGATGCGGCGGCGACGGTTCATCTGGCGATATCTCTGGTTGCACGGGCAAGCGGCAATCGACCGATTCCCCATGGAAGCGCGGCTATTGTGCGGCGCAATTGGAGTCTGCCGGTCTCTATCGCAATCGGCCCGGCCGCTCAACGTCCGTTTTCCGGCCATCAACCGCTTTGAGGCCGGGCGACAAACGGTTTCCCGCGACCATATTGACCGGCGTGCGGCCTTTTGGTTTGTGCGCGGACATCCCATATTGCCGCCGAAGAATCGGACGCCCACCCGGAGGATTGCCATGTCGAGCATGAAGGACCGTCAGGACGGTTTCGAGAAGAAGTTCGCGATCGACGAGGAACTGAAATTCAAGGCGACCGCGCGCCGCAACAAGCTGCTCGGCCTGTGGACAGCCGAGAAACTCGGCAAGACCGGCGAAGCAGCCGAAGCCTATGCCAAGGAAGTCGTGAAGGCCGACTTCGAGGAAGCCGGCGACGACGACGTATTCCGCAAGGTTCGCGGCGATCTCGACAAGGCCGGCGTGTCGGTTTCCGACCACCAGATTCGCCGCTCGATGGAAGAACTGATGGTCACCGCGATCGAGCAGATCCGCACGGCCTGAGGCTCCAGCCTTCTGGACCAAGCAACCGCCCTGCATCGCAGGGCGGTTTTTTGTTGCCTTGGCGCGGCGATTGGGCTCAATGAGCCGTCATTCTTTCGGGTGCATCATGCTTCTGCGCGATCGATTTGCGGCCGGCGAAACGCTCATCACGGCCTGGTCCGGCATCCCCGATACGCTGACAGTCGAGCTTCTGGCCGCGCAGCCCTTCGATGCGGTGACGCTCGACATGCAGCATGGCGCCCACCACGAGGACAGCGTCGCCCGCTCCATACAGCCGGTCCTCGCGGCCGGACGGCACGCGCTGGTCCGGATCCCGGTCGGCCGCTTCGACATGGCGAGCCGGGCTCTCGACTTCGGCGCGGACGCCGTGATCGCCCCGATGATCAACTCGGTCGACGACGCGAAGCGCTTCGCGGCGGCGATGAAGTATCCGCCGGTCGGCGAGCGCTCGTGGGGGCCGACCTTCGCCCTTGGCCGCAAGGGCGGCGGCTCCATGCAGACGTGGCTGGAGACCTCCAACAGGCGGACGATGGCCTTCGCGATGGTGGAGACGCGGGCTTCGCTCGCCGTGCTGGACGGCATCCTCGAGACGCCTGGCGTCGACGGCATCTTCGTCGGGCCGTCCGACTTTTCGATCGCCTGGACGAACGGTTCCCGTCTCGACCCGCAACTGGCCGACATGGCCGAAGCCGTGGCCGACATCGCCCGGCGCACGAAGGCCGCAGGCAAGACCTGCGCGATCTATGTCGCCGACGCAGCGCTGGTCGGGCCTCTGGCGGCGCAAGGCTACCAGCTGTTCGCCACGGCCTCGGAATCCCAGCTCTTCACGAAGGCCTCCGCCGCCATGCTGGCGGCAGCGAAGGCCTCGCTTTCCTCTCAGGGCTGAAGCCGCGACAGGAACTGCGCGAAGGTCATGGATCCTTCGGGCCACGGACCGTAACCCGCATCAGCGTTGATATGCCCGGCCTCGCCGGCGTCGACGAACAGCGACCCCCAGGCCGCGGCAAGGTCTTCCGCCACGTCGAACGCGCAGAACGGGTCGTTACGGCTGCCGACCGTGATCGACGGGAACGGCAGCGGGTCGCGCGGGTAGGGACCGAAGGTCATCAGGTGTTTCGGGCGGATCTCCGCGTTGGCGACATCCGGCGGCGCGACGAGGAACGCGCCCGCAATCTTCTGGCGAAATGCCGGGATGGCGTGGATGACCGTCGGGATTCCCAGCGAGTGGGCGACGAGGACGACCGGACGGTCGGCCTCGTTGACCGCTACGACCACGCGCTCCACCCAGTCCTCACGGACAGGCTTCGACCACTCGGCCTGCTCCACCCGGCGTGCGGTCGACAGCCTGGCCTGCCAGCGGGTCTGCCAGTGCTCGGGACCGGAATTGGTGTAGCCCGGTACGATCAGGATGTCGGCGTCTTTGACTTTCATGGCGCGCATTTAGCGACGACGCAGGCCCGTCGCAACGGTGCGTTCCGATGGACCTCTCCGTGAACACGGTGTTCGCGAAATCGTGCCTTGCGGGTGAACAATCCCGAGACGATGTTCACTGGCGGAAAACTGAATGCGAGCAGGGCGAAATCCACAATGGACATGACGCGACGTGCGATTGTCGGCGCAGCCGGAGTGGCGGCGCTGGGCTCGATGGCGGGTGTTGCCCGTACGGAGACGAAGATGAGTGGACTGCCGTTTGCAGCGGACGCGCCGGTCAGCGTCGCGCAGGTCGGGATCCGGGGCCGGGATATCGAGAACCTGGCAGGCTATTACAAGGCGGTGATAGGTCTGCAGGAAGTGTCGCGCCGCCAAGGCGCGATCGTGCTCGGCGCGGGCGGCAGGCCGCTTCTGGAAATCGAGGAGTTCCGCTCCGCACGCCCCGACGATCCGCGCACGGCCGGTCTCTACCACACGGCCTTCCTTTTGCCTGAGCGCGCCGATCTCGCCCGGTGGGCGCAGCGCGCCATCAACGAACGGATTCCCGTCACCGGCGCCTCCGATCATCTGGTCAGCGAGGCGATCTACCTCGACGATCCGGAGGGCAACGGCATCGAGATCTATGCCGACCGCGCCAAGGACGGCTGGGCCTGGAACGGCGACAACGTGAAGATGGGAACTCTGCCGCTCGACGTCGCAAGCCTGCTCTCGGAGATCAAGCCAGGCGACGCCGGCTGGAGCGCGGCGCCGGAAAATTCGATGGTCGGCCACGTCCATTTGCGCGTCGGCAATGCCGACGAGGCCGAGAAGTGGTGGAACGAAACGGTCGACTTCGACACGGTCGCGACCTATGGCGGGCAGGCGGTGTTCCTGTCGACCGGCGGCTACCACCACCATGTCGGCGCGAACATGTGGCAGAGCCGCGGCGCCGGCCTGCGTGAAGGCGACCGGTCCGGCCTATCCTTCGTGGAGTTCCGCTCGAAAGGCGCGACTGAGGAAAAGGAACTGGTCGATCCGTGGGGCAACGTCATCCGGATCGTGCCGGCGGCAGCATGAAGCGGCGCATTCCCGAATAAGAAGGCCCGAGAATGGGAGCCCCGGAGCGCGCCGGGGCTTTTCCCGTCAATTCACGTCGACCTTGGGAAGGTCGATCTTGAGTTCGATTGATTCCTTGCGGTCGAAATAGCCTTGAGAATAGGCCACTGCGCCGATCACCAGCGCGGCGATCACCGCCCCGACGATGATGTAGGCCAGCTTTCCGCCGTTGTTGACCACTACGACATCACGTTCTGCCATCTGATATCTCCCGCCAGTTTGCGGCTGGAAACGCGATGGCCCGCCGTGGGTTCCGATTACGCCGCGCCGAATACCCTGCGGAAGATCGTGTCGACGTGCTTGGTATGGTAGCCGAGATCGAACTTTTCGCGCAGGTCGGCCTCGGACAGCGCCGCACGCACCTCCTTGTCGGCGAGCAGTTCTTCAAGGAAATCAGCGCCATGCTCCCAGACCTTCATGGCGTTTCTCTGCACGATCCGGTAGGCGTCCTCGCGGCTGACACCGGCCTGCGTCAGCGCCAGGAGGACGCGCTGCGAGTGCACCAGGCCTTTGAACTTGTTCAGGTTCTTCAGCATGTTCTCGGGATAGACGACCAGCTTCTCGATGACGCCGGCAAGCCGGTTGAGCGCGAAATCTAGGTGGATGGTCGTATCCGGTCCGATGCCGCGCTCGACGCTCGAGTGGCTGATGTCGCGCTCGTGCCAGAGGGCGACGTTCTCCAGCGCCGGCGTGACCGCGCTGCGGACGAGGCGTGAAAGTCCGGTCAGGTTCTCGGTGAGGACCGGGTTGCGCTTGTGCGGCATCGCCGACGAACCCTTCTGGCCCGGCGAGAAGTATTCCTCCGCCTCCAGCACCTCGGTGCGTTGCATATGCCGGATTTCGGTTGCGACGTTCTCGATGGAGGCGGCGATGACGCCGAGCGTCGCGAAGAACATGGCGTGGCGATCGCGCGGGATCACCTGCGTCGAGATCGGCTCGGGCTGCAGGCCGAGCTTTGCGCAGACATGCTCCTCGACGCGCGGATCGATGTTGGCGAAGGTGCCGACCGCACCGGAAATCGCGCCGGTCGCGACTTCGGCGCGAGCGGCGACGAGGCGGGCACGGTTGCGGTCCATCTCGGCGTAGAAGCGCGCGAAGGTCAGGCCCATCGTGGTCGGCTCGGCATGGATGCCGTGGCTGCGGCCTATGCGGACGTTATCCTTGTGTTCCAGGGCGCGCGTCTTGAGCGCCTTGAGCACCCTGTCGAGATCCCCGATCAGGATGTCGGCGGCACGCACCAACTGGATGTTGAAGGTCGTGTCGAGCACGTCGGACGAGGTCATGCCCTGGTGCACGAAGCGGCTGTCGGGCCCAATGAACTCGGCCAGATGTGTCAGGAAGGCGATGACGTCATGCTTGGTGACAGCCTCGATCTCGTCGATGCGGGATACGTCGAACTCGGCGGCGCCGCCCTTTTCCCAGATGGCTCGGGCGGATTCCTTCGGGATAACCCCGATCTCGGCCAGCGCGTCGCAGGCATGCGCCTCGATCTCGAACCAGATTCGGAACCGCGTCTCGGGAGACCAGATGGCGGCCATCTCGGGCCGCGAATAGCGCGGGATCATCGGCGTTCCTGTCGTTAACGCGGTCTCCTAACAGACCGGGGCGGCTGGCTCAACGCGTCGGGCGCGCGATCAGCCAGGCTGCGACGAAGAGACAGATGAAGGCCAGCGGCAAGTACAGACGCATGCCGAGAACGGCGAACTGGTAGAAGGCAGCCGCGGTCGTGAACACGAATTGGAAGCCCCAGGCGACCGACGGGAAGGGCGAGTGCCACTGGGCATAGTAGAACCGGTACTGGAAAGCGAACACGGCGGCGGTGAAGCCGATGGTGAGCACGGCGAGCGAAAGCAGTGCCGACGCATAGCGCAGAGAAGGCGCTCGTTCGCCGCCGACCAGTCTCACCAGCACAACCGCCGGCAGAAAGGCGATCGCCGCGCCGCAGGCGAACACGAAGACCACTTCGGCAATCGCCGGCCAACCCTGCCACTCGCGCAACATCAGCCCCGCAAAGGCGGACAGCGCGTTGACGGCGGCCCATGCCAGGCTGCCAACGATCCAGAAACCGGCGGGTGGCACGGCCCTGCGGAAGGCTGAAGCGAAGCGGGCGAATGCGCCTCTCGTCTCGACTGCCGCTTGCGTCACAGCCGGCCGGTCGCCGCGATCCAGCGGAAATCCGGCCCCTCGAAACCGACGCGGCGGATGGCGATCAGCAGCGCGTAAACCGGCCGCCCGGCATTGGGATAGAAGGTCTGAAGCCCGCCGATGCGATAGCCGGTCGGGCAGCCGCGCGACAGCGGGATGCGGCTGTCCTCATGCCGCAACTCGGTGCGGCCACCCGGCGTCGTCGACACCCGGATGATCCGCATGCCGACGATGTTATCGAATGACCGGCAGCGATCCGGCGCCTGCACGCTGATCTCCTGGATGCGGAACTCCACCGAATCGTCGATCGGGGGGTGGACCGGGCGCGGATTGACGGCGATGCGAAACGGGTCGGCGGATAGTTCGGTGACCGCGTTGAAAGCTGCAGTGTAGCCGGGATTTCGGCGCAACTGGTTTTCGCGGACGACGGCCTCCCCCTGCTGCTGCGTCTGACGCCGGGCGTCGGCAATGGTAGCGCCCTCGTCCTCGATGACCACGCGGATCGGCGCGCCGCCGAGGAACCGGTCGTTCGACGTGTCGATGTAGTAGCGAGTGCTGTAAGGGAAGCCCGACCCGTCCTGCACCCCATATTCCTCGAAGGCGAAGATGCGGCCGTCGGCCGTGAAGCCGATGATGTCCAGCGCGGCCGTGTCGCCGGCGCGGGCGGGCACGAGGAACGCCAGCGATGCGAGCAGGAAAGCCAGGGTGGCGACGATGCGTGACGTCATGGGCGTTCTCCGGCGGTCAGCGGGTCGGCAGCGGCCGGAATCGATTGTATCACAACGCCGAAGGCCGACCCAACGTCATGCGGTCGTCCAGGCCGGGAATACGTCGTTCCCTTCAGGCCTCGCAGCATGGACGCCGCGTGCGATTGCCCGCGCCATCGTCGCGGCGGCAGCGGCGCCGAGCTCGACGGCCGCCTCTGGATCGAGGCTCACGCCGCTCCTGCCGGTCGCCAGCGCGAAGACTAGATCGCCGTCGACCTCCGTGTGCGCTGGCCAGATGGCGCGCGCGAACCCGTCATGGGCGGCAATCGCCAGCCGCTTGGCGGCCGCCTTGGTGAGCACTGCGTCCGTCGCGATGACCGCGATGGTGGTGTTCTGGATCGGCGACGCCTCGCGGAACTTGAGCCGCACGTCCTGCGCGTCCGCCGGAATAGGCGAGGGCAGGCCCATGCCGCCGAACTCGTCGCCGATTTCGAATGGAGCCGCCCAGAAATGCCGAGATCGGCCGACCGTAACCGAGCCGGTCGGGTTGACGGCGACCAGCGCACCGACAGTCACCCCGTTGGGCAGCACGGTCGATGCGGAGCCGAGGCCACCCTTCCAGCCCGACGACAGCGCACCCGTGCCGGCGCCAGCCGTGCCGATCGCGAAGTCCGCCGCGGCCTTGCCGGTTGCCGCGTAGCCCAGGTCACGATAGGGCGGGTACTGTCCCCAGTCCTTGTTGCCGCCATTGTGTAGGTCGAACAGGATCGCGGCCGGGACGATCGGGATCAGCATGTCGCGCACCGCGAAGCCGATGCCCCGCTCCCTGAGCGCGGCCTGCACGCCCGACGCTGCGTCGAGCCCGAAGGCGGAACCGCCCGAAAGCACCACCGCGTTGATCGTACCGACGGAATTGTGCGGCTCGAGCAGGTCCGTCTCGCGCGTGCCGGGTGCGCCGCCCAGCACCTGGACGGCGGCGACAGCCGGCTCCTCGCAGAGTACGACCGTCGTGCCGGTCTTCACGACGGGATCCTCCGCATTGCCGACCAGCAGGCCGGCGACGTCGGTGATGAGGTTTCGTGGTCCGGCGCGGAAAGGCATGCTGTTCAATCGACGGTGACTGGCTTGAAGGCCTTTCCGTCGAACCGGAAAAGGCCGTAGGGGCTGGGTGTCAGGTCGCCCTTGGCGTCGAAGCGGACCGCGCCGAGCGCGGTCGCGAACTCGGTCGTATCGAGCGCTTCTGCCACCGGCTTGCCGGATGCGAGCGCGGCGACCGCGACTTCGATCGATGCGTAGGCGGGCAGTGTGTAACCCTCTGCAGGCGAACCCGCCGCCGTCACGGCGGCGACGGCGGTGGGGTCCGCGATGTCGGCCCATTCCGGCAGGCCCACCATCAGCGTACCGCTGGCAAGCTCGACGTCGCCCGGCGCGGCCCGGAGGTTCTCACCGCCGGCGATGACCAGTTCGACGCCTTGCTGGGCCGCGTCGCGTCCCATGATCGCAAGGTCGTCGCGGTCGCCCGCGGCGAACAGTCGGGTCGCCTCGGTCCGGCGCAGGCGGCCGATCAGGCCGATCTGGTTGTCCAGCTGCGGCCGGTAGGTGTCGACCAGCACCGGCTGGAGCGCGGCCTGCTCGGCGGCCAGCCTCAGCGACTCGGCAAGCTCCCGCGCCGAGATGGTGCCGTCGTCGACGATGGCGAACAGTTCGGTTCGCCAGAGTTCGGTCAGGATCGACGCAACCGCCGCCCGCTCGCCATCGGCGCGCGGCGCCAGACGATAGACCGGCCACTTCGTCTTCTGCTTCCGGTCGGTCAGGCTGTCGGTCCGCACCCCGACCGTCACGACGGGAATGCCGGCCGCGGAAAGAGCCGGCATCGCCGCCTCGATCGATTCCGTGCAGAGGAACCCGACGACGATCTTCACCTGTGCTGCGATCAGCCGCTCGGCTGCCGCACGACCGCCGTCGGCTGTGCAGGCGTCGTCCTCGATCGCCAGTTCGGTCCCCGTTCCGGCAGCCGCCAGTGCGCCGGAGCGCAGCTGTCCTCCCAGAATGGCGGAGGGACCCGAAATCGGCCCCACGACGCCGATCGCGGGCGCAGCCGCACACACGCCGACCAGGCCCAGCAGAAGGGCGATCGTCAGCGGCGCGCGGGCGGTTCGCATCGGGGCAATCTGTCTCCGGCGGCCGAGCCTCGCGACCGCGTGTCCATGCCTATAGGCTGGGCAGGGCGTGTGCAACGGCTGGACACACCGTCACCGCGCCCTTGGCCGGCTTGTGGCGAAAGGGTGGCGGACTATATAGGTCGGGCAGGCCGATCATGGCCGGGAAGTCGGGCGTTGTTGAAGAAGTTCGAGATCGAATCGCAGTCCTATCGCGACGCCATGGCGCGGTTCGCGGGCGCGGTCCATGTGGTGACCACCGACGGCCCTGCCGGACGCAGGGGCGCGACGGTCATTGCCGCGTGTTCCGTATCCGACGAGCCGCCTATGGTCCTGGTCTGCGTCAATCGGCTGAACGCCAAGAACGACGCCTTCGTAGGCAATGGCCGCTTCGCGCTCAACACGCTGGGCGCGCACCATCAGCCGCTCGCCGTCGGCATGTCGGGCGTCAACGGTCTTGCGCCCGAGGAACGCTTCGCGCTGGGCAGCTGGGACGTGATCTCGTCCGGCGCACCGACCCTCGTCGACGCGCTCGCCGTATTCGACTGCGAGCTGATCGATACCAAGGACCTCGCCACCCACCGTGTGCTTTTTGGCAAGGTGACAGGCTTGAGGCTCGGCGATAGGGTCGCGCCGCTGATCTATCACGACCGCGGCTACCGTTCCCTGTAGGCCGACGGGGCTCCGGGAGGCCCGATGAGCGAACCCACGCCTAGACCGCTGCCGCAAACGATCGACGAGACGTTGTCGATGCTGGAGGGCGCCGACTATGTGGCGGACCGCGCCCTTGCGACGGTGCTGTTCCTCAGCCTGCGGATGAAGCGGCCGCTCTTCCTCGAGGGCGAGGCCGGCGTCGGCAAGACCGAGATCGCCAAGGTTCTTGCCTCGGCGCTCGGCCGCCGGCTGATCCGGTTGCAGTGCTACGAGGGGCTGGACGTCTCCTCCGCCGTCTACGAATGGAACTATGCCGCGCAGATGATCGAGATCCGCATGGAGGAGGCGGTCGGCAAGGTTGACCGCAGCGCCATGGAGCGCAACGTCTTCTCCGAGAAGTACCTCGTCCGCCGTCCGGTGCTCGACGCACTGACCGGCAAGGCGGGCGCGGCGCCGGTGTTCCTGATCGACGAGCTCGACCGCACCGACGAGGCCTTCGAGGCGTTCCTGCTCGAGATTCTCTCGGATTTCCAGGTCACCGTGCCGGAGCTGGGCACCATCCGCGCCGAGGAGCCGCCGATCGTCATCATCACGACCAACCGCACGCGCGAGATCCACGATGCGCTGAAGCGGCGCTGCCTCTATCACTGGGTCGACTACCCCAACGCCGAGCGCGAACTGGAGATCGTCAGCCGCAAGGTGCCGGATGCCAATCGGCGCCTGTCTGCCGAGGTGGTGTCCTTCATCCAGAAGCTGAGACGGATCGACCTTTTCAAGGCGCCCGGCGTGGCGGAGACAATCGACTGGGCCGGCGCGCTGACCGAACTCGACAAGGTCGCGCTCGATCCCGAAACCGTGTCGGACACGATCGGCGTGCTGCTGAAGTACCAGGACGACATCGCCCGAATCGAGCAGGGCGAGGGCCGGCGGATCCTGAAGGAAGTGAAGGCGGAGCTCACGGCGGCGGCGGAGTGAGATGGGCGAGGTCCGCTCGATGGCGAATGCGGCGAAACCGGATGGCAGGATCGCCGACAACATCGTCTTTTTCGCCCGCGCCCTGCGCAAGGCCGGCATGCGCGTCGGCCCCGCATCTGTTCGTGACGCGATCGAGGCAGTGCTGGCGGCCGGCATCGGCAGCCGCGACGACTTCTACTGGACCCTGCACGCGGTCCTCGTCTCGCGGCGGGAAGACCATGCCGTCTTCGACGAGGCGTTTCGCCTGTTCTGGAAATCGCGCGAGCTGATCGAGAAGATGCTGGCGATGTTCTCGCCGCGCGCGCCCGAAACCCGCGAGCGCGAGAAGCCGCGTGCAGCCGAGAACCGCGTCAGCCGTGCGATGTTCGAAGGCCACGAGAAGGATCGGCGGCCGACGGAAATCCCCGAGATCGAGATCGACGCCCGCTTCACCGTTTCCGGCAGCGAGATCCTGCGCGAGAAGGACTTCGCGCAGATGTCGGCCGACGAACTTGCCGAAGCGCGGCGTTCGATCAACCAGCTGGTGCTGCCTTTCGATCGCGTCGCCACGCGGCGCTACAAGCCCGACCCGCGCGGCCGGCGCGCCGACCCGCGCGCGATGATGCGCGCGGCGCTCAGGACCGGCGGCACGCTGATCCTGCCAAAGTACAGGTCGCGGCGACTGGTCCAGCCGCCGATCGTCGTGCTGGCCGACATTTCGGGCTCGATGAGCCAGTACACCCGCATCTTCCTGCATTTCGTCCATGCGCTGACCGAAAAGCGGCGACGCGTCCACGCCTTCGTGTTCGGCACGCGGCTGACCAACCTGACGCGCCAGATGCGCCACCGCGATCCCGACGAGGCGCTGGCGGACTGCGCGACCGCCGTTCGCGACTGGTCCGGCGGCACGCGTATCGGCGATGCGCTGGGTGAATTCAATCGTGTCTGGTCCAGGCGTACGCTCGGGCAGGGCGCAGTCGTGCTGCTGATCACCGATGGACTCGAGCGCGACGACATTGGCGGCCTGTCGCAGGAGATGGAACGCCTGCACAAATCCTGCCGCCGGCTGGTCTGGCTCAACCCGCTGCTGCGCTTCGAGGGTTTCGAGGCGCGGGCTCGTGGGGTGCGTGCGATGCTGCCGCATGTCGACGAGTTCCGGTCTGTCCACAACCTGTCGGCGTTGACCGACCTGTGCGCGTCGCTCGGGCAGGCGAGGCAGGCAGACGTCGATCCGCGGCGGTTTCGTGCCGCCGACGCAGCGTGAGAGAGGAAGGCATGGACGGGATGACGAGCGTGCTGGACGAAACCCGCGACCCGCTGGCACTGGCGGAAAGCTGGACGGACGAGGGGCGCAAGGTCGCGCTCGCCACCGTTGTGGAAACGTGGGGCTCGGCGCCGCGCCCGGTCGGAAGCCATCTGGTGATCGACGCCGACGGCAATTTCCACGGCTCGGTGTCCGGCGGCTGCGTCGAGGGCGCGGTGGTCGGGGAAGCGATCGACGTGATCGAGAGCGGCAAGGCGAAGATGCTTGAGTTCGGCGTGGCCGACGAGACCGCATGGCGGGTCGGCCTTTCCTGCGGCGGGCGCATCAGGGTCTATGTGGAGCGCGTCGGCTGATGGATGCGGCGTCGATCAGGGCGCTGAATGGCGAGCGCCGGGCGCGTCGGGCGGCGATCCTGCTGACCGACCTCTCCACCGGCGCCGACAGCGTTGTCCGCGAGGGCGACCGGGTTGATGGCGATCTCGGCGAGGCCATCTCGAAGGCGTTCAGGACAGGTATGTCTACCGGGGTGCGTGTCGGCGGGACGGAATATTTCCTCAATGTCCACCTGCCGCAGCCGCGACTGGTGGTGATCGGCGCGGTCCATATCAGCCAGGCGCTCGCGCCGATGGCCAGGATCGCCGGTTTCGAGATGGAGATCATCGACCCGCGTACCGCCTTTGCAACGCCCGAACGTTTCCCGGATGTCACCTTGCATGCCGAATGGCCGGAAGCCGTGCTGGCGACAAGACCGCTCGATGCCTACACGGCGGTCGCCGCGCTGACCCACGATCCGAAGATCGACGATCCCGCCCTCGACGCCGCGCTCAGGGCCAGCTGTTTCTATGTCGGCGCGCTGGGCAGCCGGAAAACGCACGCGCGGCGGGTCGAGCGGCTGACGGCGCTGGGCCATCCACCGGACCAGATCGGTCGCATCCACGCGCCGATCGGCCTCGACATCGGCGCCTCCAGCCCCGCCGAGATCGCTGTTGCCACCTTGGCGGAGGTGGTCAAGGCGCTTCGCTCGCGCGGCCTGGCCGGCCGGCTGGAGAGCGCCGCTTGAAGTTCGGCCCGGTTCCGATAGCGGACGCCGCGGGCGCGATCCTCGCCCATTCCGTCGTCGCCGGCGCTGTACGGCTGCGGAAGGGACGGCTGCTGGGCGTCGACGATGTCGCGGCGCTCGCGTCTGCTGGCGTGACCGAAGTGATCGCCGCCGTCCCGGCCATGGGCGACCTGCTTGAGGATGACGCTGCGCTCGCCATCGCAGAATCCTTGGCGCATTCAGGCATCGACGCCAGACCGCCCTCGACCGGCCGGGTGAATCTGCACGCACGGACAGCCGGCGTCTTCACGGTCGACCGCGCACTTGTCGACGCCGTGAACGCGGTCGACCCGTCGATCACGCTGGCGACGCTGCCCGAACATGCGCCGGTCACCGAAGGGCAGATGGTCGCAACGGTGAAGATCATCCCCTTTGCCGTCCCGTCTGGCGCTGTCGACAAGGTGACTGCCATCGCGGCCGGCAGGGTCGCCTTTTCGGTTCATCCGTACAAACCCGCGAGGGTTGGCCTCATCCAGACGGAACTGCCATCCGTGAAGCCGAGCGTGCTCGACAAGACGGCGCAGATCACCGAAACGCGCCTGGCTCGTTCCGGGAGCAGCGTATCGCGCGAGATCAGGACGCCGCATCGCGCCGGCGATGTGGCCCGTGCGATCCGGGCTCTATTGCCGGGCAATGACATGGTGATCGCCTTCGGCGCCTCTGCGATGAGCGATGCCGGCGATGTGCTGCCGGCCGCGATCATCGAGGCAGGCGGCGAGGTATTGAGGGTCGGCATGCCGGTCGACCCGGGCAACCTGCTGGTGATGGGCCGCGTCGACGGCAAGCCGGTGCTCGGCGCGCCCGGCTGCGCGCGCAGCCCGAAGGAAAACGGCTTCGACTGGGTTCTGGACAGGCTGTTTGCTGGTCTGGATGTCGCGTCGGCCGATGTGGCGCGCATGGGCGTCGGCGGCCTGCTGATGGAAATCCCGACGCGTCCGCAACCGCGCGAGACGCAGGCCAGGGCCAAGAGCGGCCGTGTGGCGGCCGTTGTCTTGGCGGCGGGGCGGTCGACGCGCATGGGCGGCCCGAACAAGCTGCTCGCGCGGTTCGGGACCGAACCGCTGGTGCGTCGTACCGTCGAGCGCGCGCTGGCCAGCCGGGCGAGCCGCGTCGTCGTGGTGACCGGCCATCAGGCCGACCGAGTTCAGCCGGCCTTGGCCGGCCTCGATGTCGTCTTCGCGCACAATCCCGAATTTGCGTCGGGGCTGTCGTCTTCCCTCAAGGCTGGCATTGCCGCCGTTCCACGGAACACGGATGGCGTCATTATCATGCTGGGGGACATGCCTGAACTGACGTCGGCCGACCTCGACCGGTTGATTGCTGCCTTCACTGCGTCGAGCGGGCAGGCTGTCGCCCGCGCCACCCATGGCGGCAAGCGCGGCAATCCCGTGATCCTGCCGCGCGCGCTTTTTCCGTCGATCCTGCAACTGGAAGGGGACACGGGCGCACGGCACCTCGTCGAGGCCGAAGGCCAGGCCGTCGTCGATGTCGAGATCGGAGCCGGCGCCGAGGTGGACGTCGATACGCCCGACGCCATGACACGGGCAGGGGGCGTCCTGCAGGACTGAGAACTGGGAAGCTGGGGTTTTCCCTTGCTGCCGCCCCAATTTACGTCCAATCCGGCATTGCCATGCTTCGTGCCAAGATTGCCATTGTCGCCATCCTGCTCACCCTGCCGTCGTTCTCGTCGGCCGAGCCGCTGAAGCCCTACAAGGATCGGCTCTTCGCCTATCCGGATATCCTGTCGGAGGCGGATGGCGGCGCATACCGCGTCGTCGACTACCAGGAGATGCGCGACATCAACGGGCGCGACGAGGTGCCGGAGCGCAAGGCTCGGGGACAGTACGTGTCACTCGGCGTGAAGCGCCAGCAGCAGGAACTGGCACTGGATACCACCGCCGGGCGCCTGACGCATTTCGCCGTCGGCGCGACGTCGAACGCCCGCGTCATCACGGTCTATCTCCACGGCAAGGGCGGCAGCCGCAAGCAGGGCGTCGACGACTTCACCTTCGGCGGCAACTTCAACCGCATCAAGAACCTGATGGCCGACAATGGCGGGCTGTACCTGTCGCCGGACTTCGCGGACTTCGAGGAGAAGGGTGCGGCCCAGGTCGCCGCGCTCGTCGGCCACTATGCAGCGATGTCGCCCAAGGCGGATGTGGTGATCGCCTGCGGCTCGATGGGAGGCGGGCTCTGCTGGCGTCTCGCCGCGGACAAGACTTTCGCCAGGCGGCTTTCGGGGCTGATGCTCCTTGGCTCGCACTGGGACGACGCCTTCCCGATGACACCGGCCTACAAGGCAAAGGTGCCCGTCTTCCTTGGCCATGGCAGCCGCGATCCGGTCTTCCCTGTCGACCGCCAGGAAGCCTTCTACAAGTCGCTGCAGAAGGCCGGTTATCCTGTCCGGATGGTACGGTTCGAGACCGGCAGCCACGGCACGCCGATCCGCATGACCGACTGGCGCGAGACGCTCAACTGGATTCTCTCACAATGACCGGGCACGTCGATCCCACCCGCGAGCGCTTCGGCGAGTTCCGCCGGCTTGAGGACACCGGTCCGATCCATATGCTCAATCTGGTCCGGTTTCGCGACATCGCCGTTTACGACGACGGGCGGAGGGCGACCGGTGCGGAAGCGTATGCTTCCTATGGACACGAAAGCCAGCCGATCTTTGCGCGGGTCGGCGGACGCATTGTGTGGTCGGGCGACTTCCGGCTTATGCTGATCGGCCCGGCGGAAGAGCGGTGGGATCGCTGCTTCATTGCGCAATACCCGTCGGCCACGGCCTTTGTCGAGATGGTGAAGGACCCGGACTACCAGCGTGCGGTCAAGCACCGTCAGGCCGCCGTCGCGGATTCGCGCCTGATCAGGTTCGCGCCGCGCGCAGCAGGTGCCGCCTTCAGCGCGTGACGGAACGCCTTACGGTCCCGTGTCGAAATCGAGCAGCGTCTCGTGCTCGATCTCGCCGTCATAGGTGGCGTCAACCTCGTATTTGATCAGCGTGAAGGAGCCGTCGCGGAACAGCCACGTCCCGATTGACGAGGCGTCTCCGACGCCGCGCCACTTGGAGAACGATGTGATCGTGTGGGCGTCGGTCGAGTATTCTGAGTTTACCACCTGGTCGTCGGCGCGGTAGCCGATGATTGTCATGCTCTCGACCTTGCCCTCGAAATCGTCGTTCTCGTAGCGGATGTCGAGTTCGGGCTGGGCGAACGAGACCGGCTTCGTCTCGCCATAGTCGTCGACGGTGTAGAAGACTTCCGTCGTGTTGTAGGCGCCGCCGCCGCAGCCGAACCGGAAAAGCCGTATGGTCCGCTCGGGGTCTGCGTCCGTCTCCGACTTGTATCGGTACTTGATCTCATAGGCCTCCGGTTCGACCGGCTCGCGCGCGAAATCCGGATCCAGCGTCATGCAGACGCTGGAATAGGCGGCCGTGAATGCCGACTTGGCCTTGGCCATGGCGACGTCCTCGGGGCTGGGCGCCGGTCCGTCGCCGCACGAGGCCGGCAGCGCATCCTGCAGCGATCCGCTCGCAGGCCTCAGCGAACCTTTCTCGATATGCAGCGGCGCGAAGGGCGGCTCCTGAATCTGCGGATTGGCGAGCCTCACCACATAACAACCCGCGAACACCTGCTCGTTCCCGTCGGCCGCCCGCGCCTCGATGGCAACCGGAACGTTGAAGAACGTGCTGCCGGCCGCGCCCTCCTCGCTGATGAAGCCGGTTGCGACCTTCACGCGCTCGGTTCCTTCATAGCCCTTCGTGAACGCGTCGAAGTCCTTCGAGGGCTTGGTTTCCCCGTAATAGTCCCAGGCGCGTGCGAATTCCTTGCGGTTGACCGCGTTGTAGAGCGACCGCACGAGCGCGGCCGCGCTGGAACGGTCATCCAGGTAGGGCATCTCCTGCGCGGCCAGCGGCGCGGCGAGGAGAGGGGTAAGCGCGGTGGCAAGGGCAAGGGATCTCATCGCAGTCCTCCGACGATTCGTCCGGCCATGGATCAATGCATATCATGGGTTTGGGCCGTTCCGAGGCATTGGCGCGCACCGGGTCGATCACGATATGCTTGGCGGTGCCATTCGGCACGACCACTTCCGGAGGATGACTTGACCATTTCCATGTACCAGGCCTCGGTGCCTGTCTTTTCGGCCATGCTGAAAGGCCTGTCGCATGTTCTCGCCCAGGGCGAGGCGCACGCCGCCGAGCACGGCATCGATCCGCAGACGCTGACCGATGCGCGCCTGGCGCCTGATATGTATCCGCTGAAGCGGCAGGTTCAGATCGCGACCGACCATGCCAAGGGCGCGCCGGCGCGCCTTTCAGGCGATACCGCGCCAAGGTTCGAGGACAGCGAGCAGACGTTCGCCGAGTTGCAGGCGCGAATTGCCAGGACGCGGGACTACCTGAAGGGCATCGCGCCAGGGTCGATCGACGGCACGGAAGATCGCCAGATCGTGCTGAAGCTCGGGCAAGGCGAAATGACGTTCAGCGGACAGCAGTACCTGCTGCATTTCGCGATGCCGAACTTCTATTTCCACATCACGACCGCCTACGACATCCTGCGCCACAGCGGCGTCAAGCTCGGCAAGAAGGACTTCTTCGCGCGATAGGCTCAGCGCCCCGCCGCTATGTTGCGGGACAGGCGAGGAAGGTCGACCGAACGCGCGCAGGCCGGAAGCGCCATGCGAACAATCGACGCCGAGGCGATCGCCGCGGCCATGCGGCAAAGCGTTTCCTCCCGCCGCCGGTGACGGCAGAACGCCTCGGCATGGGTCGATGCGCGTTTCATGACCTGCTCCATGCGCGAATCGAGGGATTCGCCGGGTGTTGTGCAGTGCAGCATTACCGTGATCATATTGCGGCGCTGCGACGAAACCCGTCGATCCGGAAATCCGTTACTGCGATGCTGGCACATGGCCGGCACCCAGCCGAAAGGCCAACTGGCCGCGTCAGCGCGGCCGTTTTTTTGGTCAGGCGAGGCCTGATGGGTCTACTTCTCCACGTTTCGCCAATCGAACGTTAAGCCCGCCGCGATAGGTTCGGAACAGGCAAGCGAGATATACGTTGCCTTGGCCGTGGAGGCGGTCATGACGATCATGCAGCGCGACTTTTCAGCCCTGCTCGACGAGCTATTGGCGGCGGATGCCGAGCGCAAGACGGGCGCTTCGCCCTCGGTCGCCGTCGACATCCTGTCGGTCGTCGAGGAACTCGGCCATATCAGCGTGAGCGGCAAGTCGGTCGAGGACGAGTACCGCGAAATGTCGTCCCCCGATCTTTCGGACGGGCTGGACACGCTGTTCGAGGCTGCGCTCGATAACCAGCCTGGCGCCGAACCGGAGCCATCCACGGACCCGGACGACATCTCGCGCGAGCTCGGGCTCGGCTCCGGCAAGAAGGCCGACGAACTCGCGCGCCTTCGCCGCAGCTTCGCCTTCCGCAATCATCCGGATCGTGTGGCACCCCACCTTCGCGAGCGGGCCATGACCCGCATGAAGGTCGCCAACATGCTCATCGACGAGGCGAGGCAGCGCGCGGCGGCCAGACCAGGCGCCTGACCGGGCGCCTTCGATTTGACACGGCTAGGCGACGATTCTATTCGGTGGGACAGTTCCAAGCGCTCATGGAAGACGCGTCGGCCGATGGAAGACAACTACGAACGCTACGCGATCGCGGTGATCATCGTCTTCGGAGCGGTGTCCATCGCCGGTCTGATGGCCGCGAACATCGTCATGGGCGACCGTAATGGTTTCCTGCTGGCGCTTGCAGCATCGGCTGCCGGCTGGATCGCGGGCCACGCGATGCTCTTCGACCAGCCCCGGATCTACGGCCTCTTGATCGTCCTCGCCGCTCTGTGCGCCATCGGCTCCACGGCGATGCTCATCGCCTGAGGTCGTCTCAGGCCTTGTAGACCACCTGCCTGACGTCGATGTATTCGGCGCGGAAGCCTGCCTCGCAGTAGTGGAGGTAGAATTCCCAGAGCTTCTTGAAGCGGTCGTCGAAGCCAAGCGGCTTGATCCGGTCCCACGACGCCCAGAAGCTCGCCCGCCACTCGGCGAGCGTACGCGCATAGTCCTGCGGGAAGACGCGTTCGCGCAGGAACGACAGGCCCTGTTCGGCGCCCAGCGACCTGAGGATCGCCGGAGTCGGCAGCATCCCGCCGGGAAACACGTAACGCTGGATGAAGTCGGGCCGCTTTCGATAGAGCGGATAGGCGCGCTCGTTGATCGTGATGATCTGAAGGCCGGCCGTGCCGCCCACGTTGAGGCACTCCTTCATCTTGGCGAAGAACACCGGCCAGTACTTCTCACCGACGGCCTCGAACATCTCGATCGACGCGATGCGGTCGTACCGGCCGGTCTCGTCGCGATAGTCCTGGAACTTGAAGTCGACCTTGTCCGACAGGCCGGCGCGCTGGATACGAGCACGCGCGAATTCGAGCTGTTCCCGGCTGATCGTGAGCCCGGTGACCCTGCAGCCGATCTCGCGCGCCGCGAACTCCGCGAAGCCGCCCCAGCCGCAGCCGATCTCCAGCACGTGATCGCCCGGCCCGATGCCGGTGTCGCGCGCCAGCGCCCGGTACTTCGCCGCCTGCGCGCTTTCGAGGTCGTTCGCACCCGAGGTGTAGAGCGCCGACGAATAGGTCATGCTCGGGTCGAGCCATGCCCGGTAGAACTCGTTGCCGAGGTCGTAGTGGGCGGAGATGTTCTGCTTTGCCTTGCTTCGCGTGTTGGCATTCAGCCAGTGACGAAGCTTGGCGAACACCGAAAGAAGCATGCTGGCGCCGCCAGCTACCGCCTCGCCGGTTTCCTCGTTGACCACAAACAGCTCGAGAAACGTCGTGACATCAGGGCTTTCCCAGTCGCCGTCCATATAGGACTCGGCCACCCCGATCGTGCCGCCGCTGAAGGCCCTGATCGGCAGGTTCCAGTTCTTCAGCACGACGCTCGCCTGCGGGCCGGGTGCATTGCCGCCAAGCCTGAACGTGCGTCCGTCCGGCAGCGTCATGTCGAGACTGCCGCGCGGCAGCTTCATCCCGGCCGCCAGCACGAAACGGGCGCGGGCCGGAAGCCCGCGGACAGCATCGGAGAAGTTGATATCGGTGAGCGGCAGCGGCGTTGCCGTCATGAGTTGTGTCGCGTCAGTCATTCCAGTCGCGTCGCGCGCCGGCGTCATTCGCCCGGTTCAGGCACCGCACCCTCGTCGCGATAGCTGGCCGGCTTCGGCACAGGCGGGCTCGGGTGGAACCGGGCACCCTTCAGCCAGAGCTTCAGCGCCTCCCAATGGATGCCGGCCATAATCTTCCATGTGAGGAATGGAATCTTCAAGAGGCACCATGCAAGTGCCGATGTAGCCAGTGGTTTTTCTTCGCCGACGAAGGTTGCGGAAAGCAGTGGATCGCCGGCCTCGGTCTCCTGGATGCGCAGCCGCACGACCTTGCCCGGCGGCAGCACCCTGAAGTGGTAACGCGCGCCGAGGTCGATGAAGGGCGATACGTGGAAGATCTTGGTGCGCGTCTGGCGCACGCCGGCTGCGGTGACGTCGCCCGGCATGACAGGCGCGACATAGGTGTGCCGCTGCCCGAACGTGTTCCTGACAGCATAGATCAGGGCAATCAGTTCGCCGTCAGACCCGTAGCAGAAATAGACGGAAATCGGGTTGAAGACGTATCCGAAGATACGAGGGTAGCAGAGGAGCACGATGCGGTCGGCACGTTCCTGGACGCCCGCTTCCGTTAGCAGCCGGTCGGCAAACGACCGCAGTGTCTCGCCGGGCCGCTCGACGTGGTCGCTTTCGCTGAACGAGGCGAGGTTGGGCCGGTTGACCGAGAATATCCGGCTGAGCCGGTCCGCTTCCTGCAGGCGATCGACGTCGATGAGCAGCGAGAACACGGAGTACTTGAAGCGATGGGCGAACGGTTTCAGCCGGGCGTGCATCACCTCGCCAGGATAGAGCGCAGCGGCCGCCGCGGGCGGCGGACCGTTCTCTTCCATTGTGGTGACACGTTCGTGGATCACGACTCTACTCCGCCGCCAATGCGGTCAGCTCTTCCCGCGCCGCCTGCATGGCGAGCGGGATCCTGGCGCCGATCGCCGCCGCTGCTGCCAGCCCGGTCCTCAGCCCGTCCTCGTGGAACCCGTGTCCCGTCCATGCTCCGGCGAACCAGGTGTTGCGCACGCCCTGCATGTCGTCGAGCTGGAGCTGCGCGGCAAGCGCCCGGGAATCGAACTGGGGATGATCGAAGTTCCATTCGCCGAACACCAGATCCGGTCTCGGCTCGATCACGGGATTGAGTGAGACGAACAAAGGATAGCGCTGGTCGATGCCCTGCAGCTTGTTCATCCAGTAAGTGACGCAGACCTCCCGTTCGCCCACATCCGACCGGAGATAGTTCCATGCCGTCCACGCGCCGCGGCGCTTGGGCATCAGCCGCGGGTCGCGATGCAGGACAACCCTGTTCGGCCGGTAGCGGATCGAGCCCAGCACGTTTTCCTCGATGCTCGTCGCGTCGCCCAGCATCCTGAGCGCCTGGTCGCTGTGACAGGCCAGCACGATGTGATCGAAGCGCTCTGGCGGTCGACCGCCCGCCCAGACGGTTACGCCGAATGCATCGCGGACGACCGCGTCGACCGGGCACGAGAGCCTGATGTCCCTGACGGGCGCCAGCAGCTTGTCGAGATAGCTTCGTGCGCCGCCCGTCACGGTCCGCCACTCGGGACGCTCGTTGTGGATCAGCCGGTGATTTTCGAAGAAGTCGATGAAGGTCGCGGCCGGGAAGTCGAGCATCTCGATGCGCGGCGTCGACCAGATCGCGGCAGCCATGGGGATCAGGTAGTTGTCGCGGAACCCTGAAGAAAAGCCTCGCTTCACCAGATAGTCGCCGATCGTCATGCGGCCGAGATAGCCGGTGTCCCGGTCGGCCACGCACATGCGGTTGAAGCGCAGGATGTCGCGCAGCATCCAGAGGAACGAGGGCGATGCGATGTTGCGCTTCTGCGCGAAGATCGACCGGTACGTCGAACCGCACCACTCGAGTCGTCCGCCGTCCAGCGACAGCGAGAACCCCATGTCGCTTTGATGCGTCGCGACGCCCAGTTGCTCGAACAGCGCTGTCAGTTTGGGATAGTTCAGTTCGTTATAGACGATGAAGCCGGTGTCGACCGAGATGGGCGTTCCGTCGTAGTCGATATCGACTGTCGCGGTGTGGCCTCCCGGCCGAGCTTCGGCTTCGTAGAGCGTGACGTCCGCCGTGCCTGACAGGGCCCATGCCGCCGAAGCTCCGGAAATTCCCGAACCCACCACGGCAACCCTTGCGCGCGTGCCGTGGCCTGCATTGAACAGTGCGATGTTCATGAACCCCCTCGAATGCTGTCATATGCCAGAAGCGCCTGCTGTCGCGCCGCTCCGTGTTCAACGACAGGTACGGGATAGGTTTCGCCAAGTTTCACGCCCGCCGAGGAAAGTGCAGCTTCGCTTGCATCCCACGGGCGATGGATGATCGAATCGGGCAGCCGGGCCAGTTCCGGGACGAAGGCGCGAACATAACTTCCTTCCGGATCGAACTTCTCGCCCTGCAGCACGGGGTTGAAGACACGGAAGTATGGAGCCGCGTCGGCGCCGGAGCCCGCAACCCATTGCCAGCTGGCCGGATTGCTTGCCGGATCGGCGTCGACCAGCGTGTCCCAGAACCACTTCTCGCCTTCCCGCCAGTCGATCCTCAGATGCTTTGTCAGGAACGAGGCGACGATCATCCGCACGCGATTGTGCATCCAGCCGGTGCTCCAGAGCTGCCGCATGCCGGCGTCGACGATCGGGTAGCCCGTCAGACCCCTCTGCCAGGCACGGAGATCGTGGGCAGAGCTGCGCCATGGAAATTCACCGAACCGCGGATTGAAGTTCGTTTCGGCAAGATCAGGATTGTGGAAGAGCAGGTGCCAGCAGAACTCCCGCCACCCGACTTCCTTCAGGAACGTCGCCGCGCCCGGTCCGGACAGGCTTCTTCTGCGGAGGGCGGCCGCAATCTGGAACGGGGTGATCTCGCCATGCGCGAGGTGCGGCGACAGGCGCGACGTTCCCTCGATGCCCGGTCGATCGCGATCGTCGGCATAGGCGGCGACTGCTTCCTCGAGGAAGTCTGCAAGACGCGCCGAGGCGCCGACCTCGCCGGGCGTCCAGGTCTCGCGGAGTCCGGCGGCCCAGTCCGGCGCAGTCGGAAGAAGGGCCCAGTCGTCCAGCGTCTCGCTGTCGACGTCGCCGCGATAGCCGACGATCTTCCCGGGCCGGTCGACAGGATCGCGCGGTTCGGCGCCGGAAGTCAGCGACTTCCAGAACGGTGTGAACACCCTGTAGGGTCCGCCGGTGCCGGTCTTCTGAGCCGACGGCTCGTGGAGCAGCCAGCCGTCGAAACTTTCCGCCTTCAAGCCGGCCTCGCGCAGGCGTGCCTTCATCGAGGCGTCGGCCTTTGCCGCGGCGGGTTCGTAGCGCCGGTTCCAGAGCACGGTGTCGGCGCCGGTTTCGGAAGCGACGGCGTCGACCACGGCCCCGCACGGTCCGCTTCGCATGACGAGCCGGCAACCCGCGGCCTCAAGCGATCCGGATAATGCGTGGAGGGAATGATGCAGCCACCAGCGTCGCGCGCCTCCGGCCAGGCGCGGCCCCGCCGGTCTCTCGTCGCGCACGAAGAGCGCTATCACGGGTTTGCCGCTCGCGACCGCGGCCGCTAGGGCGCGATTGTCTGAAAGGCGCAGATCGGTGCGAAAAAGGACGATGACGGGGCGCGCGGCGCTCATGGCGCACCCCGATTGCTGCCGAAACAGCCCGAAAAGGCTTCGTTCACAGAATTCCCCGCTCGCCCGCCGACCGACAACTAGGGTCGGCCTCGATGGCGTCAAGCCTGACGGTCAGCGGACGGCGCCAAGCGCCTTCAGGTTCCGGCCGATCATCTGCCCGAGATAGATCACGATCGAGCAGCCGATGGGAAAGAGTACCTCGTTGACGACCATCGCCACCGTGGCGGGCAGGGGCACGACGATATCGTTCGACGCGGCCATCCAGTGGCTCGTCGCGATGAAGGCGCCGCCGATGACGATGCCCACGGCCATCCCGGTCCCGATGTAGGGCAGGGCGCGACTTTCGCCGCGGTAGACGAGCACGGCGAGCACCCAGCCGAGGATGCCGTACTCGATGGCGCGGAAGATGCCGATGGCCGTCAGCGAGAGGATTGGTTCGCTGGTCGCGGCCTTCGTGATCCCGGTCATCACCTTTTGCGAAGCCTTGGCGAGCGCCAGTGCGATCGGCGCGAATGCGGCAGCGATGATGCCTGCCAGCGCCGCGCGACCGCGGGCGATCGCCGTCCCGACGCTCACGCCCGCGCAGACCAGGAACGACCACGTCACGCCCTGCGCGAGGTCGACGGCAAGGCCGAGACCAGGGAAGTCGGCGCCGGCCATCAGCTTTCCGCCGAGGATGAACGCCTGCATCAGGAGACCGAGCGCGACGGCAAGGATGGCGACGATCGCGACCCGGCGGATGGTGGCCTGGACGGTCGACGAGCCGTCTTCGACGGGGAGTGTGGTCGACGTCTGCGCCTGGCTCATGTGTCGCCTCGTCTGGCAAGAAAACTCGGCCTGCCGCCAGGCCATGGCGCCCGACCTTTATGGCGGGCTGGCGGCGGCTGGTAAATTGCGTATGTAACCGGACATTGCCGCGAAAGGGAGACAGCGCTTGACGGAGTTGAAGGCGGGGCGGCATCTCGACCATCTGGTGCTTCCGACGCGGTCGCTGGATGACGCGCGCAGGAGGTTGACGGCCCTGGGGTTCACCGTTGCCCCTGAGGGAACGCATCCGTTCGGCACGTCAAATTGCTGCGTCTATTTCCCCGGCGGGACTTTTCTCGAACCTCTTGCCGTCACGGCATCCGATCTCGCGGTCGAGGCGACCCGGTCGGGCAACATGTTCGTCGCTCACGACGCGGCGTTCCGGCGGCTTGTCGGCGACGAAGGTCTGTCGGCGATAGTGCTCGCCACCGACGACGCCGACGCGGACCACTGGGCGTTCGTGGCGGCCGGCGTCTCTGCGGGAGACCCGCTGACATTCTCGCGGCCGTTCAAGGACCCGTCGGGTGCGACGGGAACCGCAACGTTCCGGCTGGCCTTCGCGCGCACCGCCGCCGCGCCGGAGTTCCTGCTCTTCACCTGCCAGCGCGTCGGCGTGCCGAAGGTCGATCGCGCGGCACTCGAGCGTCATGCGAACGGCGTTGTCGCCATCGCCTCGATCCGGATCGAGGTTGCAGACCCTGTTGCCGTCGCCGGCCTGTTCGACGCGGCCGGAGTCGCCACCGGTTCAGGCATCCGGCTCGGCGATGTCCGGGTCGAGCTTGTGAAAGGCCGTGGCGCAGCCGCGGTGACGTTCCGAACCGGTGACTTGCCCCGCGCGTCCGATCTCCTGAAGGCTGCGGGTGCAAGGTTCACGAAAGCTGCCGGACGTCTCGCCGTGACGGCTGTCGCAGGGCAGGGGGCCGATTTCCTTTTCCAGGACCGATAGAACAGGAACCATTCCGTCGGGCGTCGGTTTTCCGGATGGACACCAACATCCGAAGGGAGAACACGTCATGACGACCCACACCGGCCACACGGCCGCCATTCCCGCCACCAAGGTCATCGGCACCGCCGTCTACAACACGTCCGGCGAGCACATCGGCACCATCGAGGACGTGATGCTGGACAAGCTGTCCAACGGTATCATGTTCGCGGTCATCGGCTTTGGCGGCTTCCTCGGCATCGGCGAGAAGTTCCACGCCATTCCGTGGTCGCAGCTCGACTACCAGGAGCATCGCGCCGGATACGTGGTGCCCTTCACCAAGGATCAGCTGAAAGCCGCGCCGGCCTACTCGATCAACGAACTCGCAGGCGCCGACGGCGAAAAGGCGCGCGACGCTTCCTACAAGTACTACAACGTCGAGCCGTACTGGTTCTGACCTGCCGACACGGCATGAGGACGACCCCGCGAGTGATCGCGGGGTCGTCTCGTTTCACTCATCGCCATACTCGAGCGACGGCAGACCGGGGATATCGAACGCCGCCTGCCGATCCGGCACGCTGTCGCAGGATGTGAAGAACGCCGCGACGATGAAGAACAGGCTGACGAGACCACCCAACTGGGACATGGCGAAACCCCTCTGTTTCGCCCCGCGCATCCGGGAATCTAACCTGCTTCGATCAGGGCCGCCATTCGTCTGCGAATGACGTTTCGCAACCGTGCAATGGCGAAGCGTGAATCTGGCGCCATCCCTCCGTCATCGCTACGATCCCTCCCGGATTCTGAGCGCGAGGCACCATGGCGAGTTTCCCGATTTTCGATCTCGGCCGTTTTGAACGCGCCAGCGGCGCAGAGCGGACCCGGCTGGGCCATGAGGTGGACGCGATCTGCCGCGAGACGGGTTTCCTTGCGATCAGCAACCACGCGGTGCCGAAGCAGACCATCGACGGGGTCTGGCACGCGGCGAGGACGTTCTTCGACCTCCCGCAGGACGCGAAGGACAGGGTGCGCGCGCCGTTCCCCGGCTACCCTTATGGCTATCTCGGCACAGGTACCGAAGCGCTTGCCAAGTCGAAGGGTCAGGAGACGCCGCCCGACCTGAAGGAAAGCTTCAATGGCGGCCCAATCGCAGTACCGCCCGGCCTCGACGATCCGGAGGCCCTGTCTTTCTGTTATGCGGCGACGATCTGGCCAGAGGAGCCGGATGGGTTTCGCGAGGCCTGGACCGCGTATTACGAAGCCATGGAAGATCTCGCCGCGCGCATCATGCGCGTATTCGCCGTCGCGCTGGACCTGCCCGAAAACCACTTCGACACCTGCATCGACCGGCCGATCTCGGCCCTGCGGGCCCTGAACTACCCGCATCCGACCGTTCCGCCGAAGCACGGCCAGCTCCGCGCCGGGGCCCATACGGACTATGGCAGCCTGACCATCCTGCTGCCGCAGGCTGCGTCAGGCGGGCTTGAAATCCTCGCGCCGGACGGCAGCTGGCGTTCAGTTCCGCCAGTCGAAGCCGCGTTCGTCATCAATATCGGCGACCTGATGGCGCTATGGACCAACGACCGGTGGGTCTCGACCCTGCACCGCGTCGTCAATCCGTCGCCGGATACGGCGGGATCGACCCGGCGGCAGTCGCTTGCCTTCTTCCATCAGCCGAACTGGGACGCGGAAATCGCCTGTCTCGAATCCTGCCTGCCTGCCGGCGGCCGCCCGAAATACGCCCCGGTCAAATCGGGGCCGTATCTGATGTCCAAGTTCAGATCGACGGTGAAACCGGCTGCATGAACGACTTCGGGATGGCATTCGGCATGTTCGTCGGTGTCCCGGCGATCCTTTTCGCCGCCGTCTCGCTCACACGGCATGAACTGGCCGCCTATGCCCGGCGCTCGCTGGTCGTCTATGCCGCGCTTCTGACGGTGGCGATCGCGTCGCTTGCGGGGGCAGGTCTCGGCAACCCGGCGGTGGTGATGGTCGCACTTGCCTTCGCCTATGGCGCGACTCTCACGGACGGCCCGATCTCGCTGGCGGTTTCGGCCTTCGGCCTGTTCGTGCTGTTGCTGATCGGGATGACCCAGTCAGTGCCCATCTCGGTGTTGGGTGCCTCACTTGGCATCGCAGCCTGCATGATCGGACTCGTCGCCGAGATCCGCCAGCGCGGCAATCCAAGGCTGCGGGGTCCCTGAGCATGGCCCGCCACTGCGTCCGTCATTGCCTTTTCGTGAGCTTTGGCTAAGAGGATCGCATTCAAGCCGGAGAGACCTGCCATGACCGCCATCGTCGACATCGTCGGCCGTGAGATCCTCGACAGCCGCGGCAATCCGACCGTGGAGGTCGACGTCCATCTCGAGGACGGCTCGATGGGCCGGGCGGCGGTACCTTCGGGCGCATCCACCGGCGCCCATGAGGCGGTCGAACTGCGCGACGGCGGCAAGCGCTTCCTTGGCAAGGGCGTCGAACGCGCCGTCGAAGCCGTCAACGGCGAGCTGTTCGAGGCGATCGGCGGCATGGATGCCGAACACCAGATCCACATCGACCGCACGATGATCGAGCTCGACGGCACGCCCAACAAGAGCCGGCTCGGCGCCAATGCGATCCTGGGCGTGTCGCTTGCCGTGGCAAAGGCCGCGGCCCAGGCGTCGGGCCTGCCGCTCTACCGCTATGTCGGCGGCGCGCGTTCGTCCGTCTTGCCGGTGCCGATGATGAACATCGTCAACGGCGGGGCGCACGCCGACAATCCGATCGACTTCCAGGAGTTCATGGTCATGCCGATCGGCGCGCCGACGCTCCGCGACGCCGTCCGCTGGGGTTCGGAAATCTTCCACACCCTCAAGAAGGGGCTCAAGGAAGCCGGCCACAACACCAATGTCGGCGACGAGGGCGGCTTCGCACCGAACATCAAGAGCGCGCAGGCCGCGCTCGACTTCGTCATGGCTTCGATCGAGAAGGCTGGCTACAAGCCGGGCGAGGAAGTCGCCATCGCCCTCGACTGCGCCGCGACCGAGTTCTTCAAGGACGGCGCATACGTCTACGAAGGCGAGCGCAAGACGCGAGACCCGAAGACACAGGCCAAATACCTCGCCAAGCTCGCCGCCGACTATCCGATCATCTCGATCGAGGACGGCATGGCCGAGGACGACTGGGATGGCTGGAAGATGCTGACCGACTTCTGCGGCGACAGGGTGCAGCTCGTCGGCGACGACCTTTTCGTCACCAACACGGCCCGCCTGAAAGACGGCATCCGCATGGGCGTCGCCAACTCCATCCTGGTCAAGGTCAATCAGATCGGATCGCTGTCCGAGACGCTGGACGCCGTCGAGACGGCGCACAAGGCTGGCTACACTGCGGTCATGTCGCACCGTTCCGGGGAGACGGAGGATTCGACGATCGCCGACCTCGCCGTCGCAACCAATTGCGGGCAGATCAAGACCGGCTCGCTGGCGCGCTCCGACCGGACCGCCAAGTACAACCAGCTGATCCGTATCGAGGAAGAGCTCGGCAAGCAGGCGACCTATGCCGGCCGGAGCATCCTGAAGATCTGAACGGCAGGCCCGTTTGCCGATGTCACGGATCATCTCGCAGGTGGCAGGGTCGTCTCGTTGCTACCTGCTCCTGTATCAGCATGGATAGTGCCGTGGCCGGGAGCGCGGAGGGTCGCCGCCGCCCCGTAGCGGCGCTGGCGGAATACGTGGCAGGCTCGTTCGGCGCCGCCAGGGTGGTCGAGGCCCCCTTCTACCATCTCGAATTCGACCGGGTTTTTCCGGACGACATATACGCCGAGATGCTCCGGCTCATGCCGGAAACCTCCGACTACCGTTCGATGCACGGACAGAGCCGGAGCCTCCACCCGGTCGGCGGCGCGCCGACGCGTGTGAAGATCGACCTCTTCCCCGAATACATCCGCAACCTGCCGGCGCATAAGCTCGCACTCTGGGATGTCGTCGGACGTGCGCTCTGTTCGGATCAGGTCCGTGACGCGCTTGTCGACAAGCTCGCGCCCGCGCTCGAGAAGCGGTTCGGCGCCGGGTTCGCTCGCGTCGGACTGTATCCTATCCCCATCCTGACCCGCGACGTTCCCGGCTATCTCATCAATCCGCACACCGACATCCACTGGAAGGGCATCACCGTGCAGCTGTATCTGCCGGAGGACGCCAGCAACACCGACGTCGGCACGATATTCCACGAGGTCCGACCCGACGGCTCGCTCCAGAAAGCGGCGCAGATGCGCTTCGCGCCTAACTCGGGTTATGCCTTCGCGGTCTCTGACGACACCTGGCATTCCGCCGACATGGTCCACGATCGGGTCAGGACGCGCGATTCCATCCTCCTTACCTATTTCGTCGACCGGGGCATCGTCAGATTACTACGCAACCGCGGCAAGCGGATCGGCAATTTCATCCTCAACGAGTTTCGGCAGCGCTTCTGACCGGGTCGGACAGGCGGAACACGAGGCCACCGGTCGCCGGTAACCCGGCCTTAAGCATGAGCGGGCAAGAGTCCGGTCCATGTGGACTCGCCATCATCGCCAGCGGAACACCGGACGGCTGATCCTGCCTGCCTTGGCGGCTGTCGTACTCAGTTATTTTGGCTTTCACGCTCTGCACGGCGAGTACGGCGTCTACTCCAAGTATGACTACGAGGCCCGCGTCGCCACGCTCCAGGCCGAACTCGACCAGACCCGCGCGCGTCGCATCGACTTCGAGCGCCGCGTCCAGCTCCTGCATGACGGCACGCTGGACAAGGACATGCTGGACGAGCAGGCCCGACGCGCGCTGAACCTTTCGCGCTCCGATGAGATCGTCATCATCCGCGAACGGCGGCCCACGAATTAGCCGAATTCCAGTTAATCTACGATATCCGCAACGATTTGAACGGCTTGGCTGCATGGCTCCCATGCGGAAATCCCGTGGCAAATCGGCGCGGCTTTTGTTAGCGTCCGTGCATCAGGAGCTTGGAACTCCAGTCCGCAAGAGACGCTACAGGGAGTGAAGGAATGGCCACAGCCGCCCGTAAACCGTCGGCGAAACCGTCCGCCAAACCAAAGGCTGACGCGAAGTTCAGTCTTCTGGCGCCGAAACCGGCGGCCTTCACGAAGGAACAGGATCTCGCCGCCTATCGCGACATGCTCCTGATCCGCCGCTTCGAGGAGAAGGCTGGCCAGCTCTACGGCATGGGCTTCATCGGCGGCTTCTGCCACCTCTACATCGGCCAGGAAGCCGTCGTCACAGGCATGCAGATGGCACTGATCGAGGGCGATCAGGTCATCACCGGCTACCGCGACCACGGCCACATGCTCGCCTGCGGGATGACCGCGCGCGGCGTCATGGCCGAGCTGACCGGACGCCGCGGCGGATACTCGCGCGGCAAGGGCGGCTCCATGCACATGTTCTCGAAGGAGAAGAATTTCTACGGCGGCCACGGCATCGTCGGCGCGCAGGTGTCGCTGGGCACGGGCCTTGCCTTCGCCAACAAGTATCGCGGCAACAGGAACGTCTCGCTCGCCTATTTCGGCGACGGCGCCGCCAACCAGGGCCAGGTCTACGAAAGCTTCAACATGGCCTCGCTGTGGAAGCTGCCGGTCATCTACATCATCGAGAACAACCGCTACGCGATGGGCACGGCCGTGTCGCGCTCGTCCGCCGAGACGGACTTCTCGCATCGCGGCCTCTCCTTCAAGATCCCCGGCATCCAGGTCGACGGCATGGATGTTCGCGCGGTGAAGGCGGCAGGCGATCTCGCGGTCGAGTGGTGCCGCTCGGGCAAGGGTCCGATCATCCTGGAGATGCAGACCTATCGCTATCGCGGGCATTCCATGTCCGATCCGGCGAAGTACCGGTCCAAGGAAGAAGTGCAGAAGATGCGGTCGGAACAGGACCCCATCGAGCAGGTGAAGCAGCGTCTCATCGAGGCGAAGTGGGCAAGCGAGGACGACCTCAAGGCGATCGACAAGGAGGTCCGCGAGATCGTCGCCGATGCGGCCGATTTCGCGCAGACCGATCCGGAGCCGGATCCGTCCGAGCTCTACACCGACATCCTGCTTTGAGGAGCGCTGCATAATGCCAATCGAAATCCTGATGCCCGCGCTCTCCCCGACGATGGAGGAGGGCAACCTCGCCAAGTGGCTGAAGAAGGAAGGCGACGCGATCGCCCCCGGCGACGTGATCGCCGAGATCGAGACCGACAAGGCGACCATGGAAGTGGAAGCCGTCGATGAAGGCACGCTGGGCAGGATCCTCGTGCCCGCCGGCACCGAGGGCGTGAAGGTCAACACGCCGATCGCCACGCTGCTGGCCGAGGGCGAGAGCGCCGACGCCGCGCCTGCCAAACCCGCGCCGAAGGCCGAGGCGGTTAAATCCGAACCGGCCAAATCTGAACAGGCGGAAGCGAAAGCCGAGGCGCCCAAGGAAAAGCCTGCGCCGGTTCCGGCCGCGCCGGCGGCGAAGGCCGCTGCCGATCCGGACATTCCGGCCGGCACCGAGATGGTTCCGACCACGGTTCGCGAGGCGCTGCGCGACGCCATGGCCGAGGAGATGCGCCGCGACGCCGACGTCTTCGTCATGGGCGAGGAGGTCGCCGAGTACCAGGGCGCCTACAAGATCACGCAAGGCTTGCTGCAGGAATTCGGCCCGCGCCGCGTGGTCGACACCCCGATCACCGAGCACGGTTTCGCTGGCGTCGGCGTCGGCGCCGCGATGGCGGGCCTTAAGCCCATCGTCGAGTTCATGACCTTCAACTTCGCCATGCAGGCGATCGATCAGATCATCAACTCGGCCGCCAAGACGCTTTACATGTCCGGCGGCCAGATGGGCGCGCCGATCGTCTTCCGCGGCCCGAACGGCGCGGCGGCGCGCGTCGCTGCCCAGCACAGCCAGGACTATGCCGCCTGGTACGGCCATATCCCCGGCCTCAAGGTCGTGATGCCCTACACGGCCGCCGACGCCAAGGGGCTGCTCAAGGCCGCCATCCGCGACCCGAACCCGGTGATCTTCCTCGAGAACGAAATCCTCTACGGCCAGACCTTCGACGTGCCGAAGCTCGACGATTTCGTGCTGCCGATCGGCAAGGCGCGGGTTCACAAGACCGGCAAGGACGTGACGCTCGTCTCCTTCGGCATCGGCATGACCTATGCGGTCAAGGCGGAGGCCGAACTCACGAAACTCGGCATCGATGCCGAGATCATCGACTTGCGGACCATCCGGCCGCTCGACCTCGACACCGTCGTCGCCTCGGTCAAGAAGACCAACCGGCTGGTGACCATCGAGGAAGGCTTCCCGCAATCCTCGGTCGGCGACCACATCGCCGCGCAGGTGTCGCAGCGCGCCTTCGACTGGCTGGATGCGCCGGTGATCACGATTGCCGGCAAGGACGTGCCGATGCCTTACGCCGCCAACCTCGAAAAGCTGGCGCTGCCGAACGTGGCCGAGATCGTCGAGGCGGTGAAAGCCGTCACGTACCGGTCCTGACGGGAGGAGGGAGCGATGCCGATCAACATCACCATGCCGGCGCTTTCCCCGACGATGGAGGAAGGCAACCTCGCCAAGTGGCTCGTCAAGGAAGGCGATACGGTCAAGTCTGGCGACGTGATCGCCGAGATCGAGACCGACAAGGCGACCATGGAAGTGGAAGCCGTCGATGAAGGCAGGGTCGCGAAGATCGTCGTTCCGGCCGGAACGGAGGGCGTCAAGGTCAACACGGTGATCGCCGTGCTGGCGGCCGACGGCGAGGATGCCGGCGCTGCGGCCAAGGGCGCGGCGCCCGCGAAGGCGGATGCACCCAAGGCCGAAGCTCCGAAGGCCGAGGCCAAGCCGGAACCAGCAAAAGCCGAACCTGCGAAAGCTGAAGCGGCAAAGCCCGTTTCGGCCGCCAATGGGCAAGCTGCCGGCGAGCGCGTCTTCGCATCGCCGCTGGCGCGCCGCATCGCCAAGGATGCCGGCGTCGACGTGTCGGCCGTCGCCGGCTCCGGCCCGCACGGCCGCGTCGTCAAGGCCGACGTGGAAGCGGCAATTTCGTCGGGCGGTGCCAAGGCCGCGCCGTCTGCCAAGGCGCCGACCGCAGCCACTGCGGCGCTTCCGCCGAAGGCGATGTCCGACGACGCCGTGCTCAAGCTGTTCGAGGAAGGCTCCTACGACCTTGTCCCGCATGACAACATGCGCAAGACGATCGCGCGTCGCCTTGTCGAGGCGAAGTCGACCATCCCGCATTTCTATCTGACGCTCGACTGCGACATCGATGCGCTGCTGGCGTTGCGCACCCAGCTCAACGCCGCCGCGCCGGTGAAAAAGACCGACAAGGGCGAGGTTCCCGCCTACAAGATCTCGGTCAACGACATGGTCATAAAGGCGATGGCGCTGGCGCTGATGGACGTGCCTGCGGCCAACGCGTCGTGGACCGACTCCGCGATGGTGCTGCACAAGCACGCCGATGTCGGCGTCGCCGTGTCCATTCCCGGCGGGCTGATCACCCCGATCATCCGCAAGGCGGAGATCAAGACGCTTTCGGTCATCGCCAACGAGATGAAGGACCTGGCCGGCCGCGCCCGCAACCGCAAGCTGAAGCCGGAGGAATACCAGGGCGGCACGACGGCGGTCTCCAACCTCGGCATGTTCGGCGTCAAGGACTTCTCGGCTGTCATCAACCCGCCGCACGCGACCATTCTCGCGGTCGGCGCGGGCGAGGAGAGGGCTGTGGTGAAGAACGGCAGGATCGAGATCGCCAACATGATGACGGTGACGATGTCGACCGATCATCGCGCCGTCGACGGGGCGCTCGGCGCCGAATTGCTCGCCGCGTTCAAGAAGCGGATCGAGAACCCGCTGGGGATGCTGGTCTAGGACACGGCCTTGCGCAACGTCCTGACCGCGGTCCTCGCCTTCATGCTCTCCACCTTCCTGGCGGGCATGGCGGCGGTCGTCGTTGCCGAGCAGTTGCAGGCGGGAGAGGAATTCATCCTCGTCTTCCTGGCCATCGCGCCGCTGGGCCTGATCGTCGTGCTGCCCATGTTCATCGCCTCGTTCCGGCCCGAACCCAGAGGCGCCGTGTCGCGCGTGGCGCGCTGGCTTGTCGTCCTGTTTGCCGCCTGTTTCGTGGCGCTGTTCGGCTACGCGTTCTATGTCGCGCAGGCCCGCGTCGACTATGTCGAGGACCTGCCGATCCTGGCCAGCATCGCGGTCCCGGCGGCGATCATCCTTGCCGTCCAGTGGATACTGTTCCGCTGGCGCGCTCGCCCAGCCGCGCTGCCGCCGATGCGCTTCGGCCGCTCAGGGAGCAGCGCATGAAGACCGTGCTCTGCTACGGCGACTCGCTGACCTGGGGCTACAGTGCCGAGACGCTCGGCCGTCTTGCCTATGAGGACCGCTGGCCGTCGGTGCTGGAAGCGGGTCTCGCGGGCAAGGCGCGCGTCATCGCAGAGGGGCTGAACGGCCGCACCACGGCCTTCGACGACTGGCTGGCCGGCGCCGACCGCAACGGCGCGCGCATCCTGCCGACGATCCTGACCAGCCATGCACCGCTGGATCTGGTCATCATCATGCTCGGCGCCAACGACATGAAGCCGTTCGTCTGCGGCCGCGCGATCGGCTCGAAGCAGGGCGTGGAGCGTCTGGTCGATATCGTGCGCGGACACGACTACCCGTTCGAGCAGCCGGCCCCCAGGATACTGCTGGTCTCGCCGCCGCCGCTCTGCGCCACGCAGGACGCCGACTTCGCCGCCATGTTCGACGGCGGCATCGATGAATCGAAGAAGCTGGCTCCCTGCTACCGCACCGTCGCTGACGCCACCGGATCGGCCTTCTTCGACGCCGGCACAGTCGCAACAACCACGCCGCTCGACGGGGTCCACCTCGACGCCGCGAACACACGCGCCATCGGCGCTGCGCTCACGCCAATCGTAGCCACGATGCTCGGAAGCTGACCGGGAGAAGACACATGGCCGAATCCTACGACGTGATCATCATCGGCGCGGGGCCGGGTGGCTACATCGCCGCCATCAGGGCAGCGCAGCTCGGGCTGAAGACCGCCGTGGTCGAGCGCGAGCATCTCGCCGGCATCTGCTCCAACTGGGGCTGCATCCCGACCAAGGCGCTGCTCAGGTCCGCGGAGATCTTCCATTACGCAGAGCACGCCGGCGACTACGGGCTGAAGATCGACGGCAAGGTCAGCGCCGATCTGAAGGCCGTCGTCGAGCGCTCGCGCGGCATCGCGCAGCGCATGAACAACGGCGTCGGCATGCTGATGAAGAAGAACAAGGTCGACGTCATCTGGGGCGAAGCTAAGCTCACCAAGCCCAATGAGATCGTCGTCGCCAAGAGTTCCAAGAAGCCGATGGAGCCGCAGGGCCCGGTGCCGAAGAACGCCAAGGGCGACGGCACCTACACGGCGAAGCACATCATCGTCGCCACAGGCGCGCGGCCGCGCGTGCTGCCCGGCATCGAGCCCGACGGCAAGCTGATCTGGACCTATTTCGAGGCGATGGTGCCGCCGGTCATGCCCAAGTCGCTGATCGTCATGGGATCGGGCGCGATCGGCATCGAGTTCGCAAGCTTCTATCGGACGATGGGCGTCGAGGTGACGGTGGTCGAGCTGATGCCGCAGGTGATGCCCGTCGAGGACACCGAAATCTCGAAGTTCGCCCAGAAACGCTTCGAGAAGCAGGGCATGAAGTTCATCCTCGAAGCCAAGGTCACCAAGGTCGAGAAGTCGGCCAACTCGGTCACCGCGCATGTCGAGACCAAGGACGGCAAGATCGAGAAGCTGACGGCCGACCGGCTGATCTCGGCCGTCGGCGTCCAGTGCAACTCGGAAAATCTGGGCCTGGAAGCCCTCGGCGTCGCGCTCGACCGCGGCGCGATCAAGATCGACGAGTTCTGCCGCACCAGCGTGAAGGGCGTCTATGCGATCGGCGACGTGGCCGGTCCGCCGATGCTGGCGCACAAGGCCGAACACGAGGCGGTCATCTGCGTCGAGAAGATCGCCGGGCTGCACCCGCACCCGCTCGACCGCTTGCTGGTTCCGGGCTGCACCTATTGCAACCCGCAGGTCGCGTCGGTGGGCCTCACCGAGGCCAAGGCGAAGGAAAAGGGCCACGACATCCGCGTCGGGCGCTTCCCGTTCGTCGCCAACGGCAAGGCGGTGGCGCTGGGCGAGGACCAGGGGCTGGTCAAGACGATCTTCGACAGGAAGACCGGACAGCTGCTCGGCGCGCATATGGTAGGCGCGGAAGTCACCGAACTCATCCAGGGTTTCGTCGTCGCCATGAACCTCGAGACGACCGAGGAAGAGCTGATGCACACGATCTTCCCGCATCCGACGCTGTCGGAGACGATGAAGGAAAGCGTGCTCGATGCCTACGGAAAGGTGCTGAACGCCTGATCCCGATGGAACTGCTCGCTGGCCCTCCTCGTTCATGCGGCGCATCACGCGCTCATGACTTGAGGGAGAAAATCCATGGAACTGAACGGCGTAGGTTGGATCGCGGCAATCCTCGTCGGCGGCCTGGCGGGCTGGCTGGCGGAAATGTTCATGCGCAGCAACATGGGCCTGCTCATGAACATCGTGCTCGGCATCGTCGGCGCCATCGTTCTCAACGCGATCCTCGTCGCGCTAAACGTTGGCATCCTGGGCACCGGCTGGGTGGCGTTCCTGATCACCGGCTTCATCGGTGCCTGCCTGCTGATCCTCGTCGGACGCGCCGTCAGGCGCTGATTTTCAGCACGGCTGCCATGCATCGAAGGCTGGCGCGGACGACCGCGCCAGCCTTTCGTTTTGGCCGCAAAACAACTACATCGGGGTCCTGATGGTAACCGTCGTCGACAACATCGCGAACAGGCCGCGCCCCCGCCACCCCGAGAAGGCTCACCGGCCCGACCAGGAGGTGCTGCGCAAGCCCGACTGGATCCGTGTGCGTGCGCCGGTTTCAAAAGGATATCAGGAGACCCGCGCGCTGGTGAAGTCGCACGGCCTGGTGACGGTCTGCGAGGAGGCGGGCTGCCCCAACATCGGCGAGTGCTGGGACAAGAAGCACGCCACCTTCATGATCATGGGCGAAATCTGCACGCGGGCCTGCGCCTTCTGCAACGTCTCGACGGGCATACCCACCGCGCTCGACCCGAACGAGCCGGAGAGCGTCGGGCAGGCCGTGGCCAAGATGGGGCTCTCTCATGTCGTCATCACATCCGTTGATCGCGACGACCTCGCAGATGGCGGTGCCCAGCATTTCGTCGAAGTGATTCAGGCGATCCGGCGTCACGCACCTCGCACGACGATCGAGATCCTGACGCCCGACTTCCTGCGGAAGGACGGCGCGCTGGAAAAGGTCGTCGCGGCGCGGCCCGACGTCTTCAATCACAACCTGGAAACTGTGCCGTCGAAGTACCTGACCGTCCGCCCCGGCGCCCGCTATTTCCACTCGATCCGCCTGTTGCAGCGGGTCAAGGAGCTGGACCCCACCATCTTCACCAAGTCGGGCATCATGGTCGGCCTCGGCGAGGAGCGGAACGAGGTCCTCCAGCTGATGGACGACCTGCGTTCGGCCAATGTCGACTTCATCACCATCGGCCAGTACCTCGCGCCTTCGAAGAAGCACCATGCGGTGATGAAGTTCGTCACGCCGGACGAGTTCAAGTCCTACGAGACTGTCGCCTATGCGAAGGGCTTCCTGATGGTGGCCGCGAGCCCGCTGACGCGCTCGTCGCATCACGCCGGCGACGACTTCGCGCGGCTCCGCGCCGCCCGCGAGGCGCAGCTCGCCCGCGCCGGCTGACCGCACGCCCGACGATGCCGAAGTTCGACGTCACCCGCCGCGTCCGGCACGATGCGGACAAGATGTTCGCGCTGGTCGCCGACGTCGAGAAGTATCCACAGTTCCTGCCGCTTTGCGAGGCGCTGACCGTCCGATCGCGCAAGGACCGAGAGGAACGCACGGTCCTCGTCGCCGACATGACCGTGGGCTACATGGCGATCCGCGAGACCTTCACCACGCAGGTCTTTCTCGATCCGACGGCCCGGGCCATCGACGTCGCCTATATCGACGGGCCCTTCAAATACCTAACCAACAAATGGAGCTTCGACCAACTCGCGGACGGCGGTTGCGACGTACGCTTCTCGATCGACTACGAGTTCAAGAGCCGTATCCTCGGCGTCATGATGGGCGCGATGTTCGACCGCGCCTTCCGCATGTTCGCCGATGCGTTCGAGAAGCGTGCCGACGCGGTCTACGGGCCGGCCGTTACGCCAGCGCCTTGATCCCGAGTTCCAGTGCGGTGCGGACCGTTTCGCGCCGCACATGATCGCGGCCCTTGTTTTCGAACTGCCGCTTTTCAGCGTGCGCAGGTTTGCCGTCGATCGCGACGCCGAACCACACCAGTCCGACCGGCTTCTCCGCCGAGCCGCCGTCCGGCCCGGCAATGCCGGTGACCGATAGCGCGATGCCGGCGCGGGAATGTTTCAGCGCGCCCTCGGCCATTTCCATCGCCGTTTCCCGCGAGACCGCGCCGTGCGCGTCGAGGGTCGGCTTGCCGACACCCAGCATCTCCATCTTGGCCTCGTTGGAATAGGTCACGAAGCCGCGGTCGACCATCGACGACGACCCCGGAATGTCGGTCAGCGTCGCGATGATGAGTCCCCCGGTGCAGGACTCGGCCGTCGCAGCCAGTATCTTGCGAGCGGTACACGCCTTCAGGAACCGGTCGGCGAGGGCAGGGATGTCGCTCATTCGGGCAGGCTTCCCGGATAGACCACGCTCGCCGTGGCGATTGCCGCGATGCCCTCCGATCGACCGACGAAGCCCATCTTCTCGTTCGTGGTCGCCTTGATTGAGATGCGCTCGGCCGAAATCCCGAGCATCGCCTGCATCGCCACGACCATCGCGGCGCGATGCGGCCCGACCTTCGGCGCTTCGGCGATGATCGTGACGTCGACATTGGCGATGCGCCCGCCCTTCGCGCGCACCAGCCCTGCTGCGTGTTCGACGAAGATTCGCGACGCAGCACCCTTCCACTGCGGATCGGAAGGCGGGAAATGCGTGCCGATGTCGCCCGCGCCGATCGTGGCGAGCAGCGCATCGGTCAGCGCATGCAGGCCCACATCGGCGTCCGAGTGCCCGGAAAGCTTCCTGTCATGCGGTATCGCCACGCCGCAGAGCGTGACGTGGTCGCCTGGCTCGAAGGCATGGACGTCGTAACCATTGCCGGTGCGGACATCCGGGTAGGCGGACACCCCGTTGAGCCGCCTGTCGGCATTCTCGATGTCGCGTGCCCAGGTCAGCTTCACATTGTCCGGCGATCCGGCCACCAGCCGTACGGGAATGTCTGCCCATTCGGCGATGGCCGCATCGTCGGTGAAGCTTGTCTCGCCGAGGCGCGCCGCCTTCTCGTGTGCATCGAGGATCGGCATGAACGGGAACCCCTGCGGCGTCTGCGCACCGTGCAGCCCGTCACGATCCACGGTCGCCGTGACGATCCCGTCGGCCCCGCCGCGCTTCAGCGTGTCTGAGACGGGGACGGCGGGAAGGGCGGCCTGCCGTTCGCCGATCGCATCGATTGTCCGGTCGATCAAAGCCGCCTCGACGAAGGGGCGCACGCCGTCATGGATGAGCACCTTGTCGGGGTGCACAGCGCCGAGCGCCTCCAGGCCCAGCCTCACAGATTCCTGTCGCGTCGCGCCGCCCTCGACGGTCCGGATGCGATGCCCGAGACCTTGCGCCGCCTCGGCGAACAACGCGTGGTCGTCCCTGTGGATCACCACGACGATCAGGCCGATACGCGGATGCGTCGCGAATACGTCAAGGGTCCGGCGGATCACCGGGACACCGCCGATGCGGCGATACTGCTTCGGCCCTTCGACCGACTGCCCGGCGCGCTCACCGCGGCCGGCGGCCACGATCACCGCTCCGACAATGGCCTCACGAGCCGACGTTCCAGTACCAGTTTGCGTCATGGCCGAGCCTTAGCCCCTGTCGTCATCCATGACCAGCGAGACGCTGCGGAAGCGCGCCCACGGGGATTTCGCAGTTGCACAAGCGGCCGGAACTGGCTAGGCATTGTGCAGAGTTTCAATTTGCCCGGCTTTTGTGCATGTCCGCCCAAGGCATCCTCGCCCGGTCGCTGAGCGTGGGCGGGGTCGCGGTCAGGAACCGCGTCTTCCTCGCCCCCATGTCAGGGGTCACCGATCAGGCCTTCCGGAGCCGCGCCCACGCGCACGGCGCGGGCCTCGTCGTGTCCGAAATGGTGGCGAGCGGTGAACTGGCGCGGGGCCGTGACGGCTCGAAGCGCCGAATCATGCGCCCGGCGGTCGACGTCCATGTCGTGCAGCTCGCCGGGCGCGAAGCCCTGGCCATGGCGGACGCCGCACGCATCGCCGCCGGCGAGGGCGCCGACATCGTCGACATCAACATGGGGTGCCCCGCGAAGAAGGTCATCGGCGGCTACGTTGGATCAGCCCTGATGCGCGAGCCAGACCATGCGCTGTCGCTGATCGAAGCCGTCGTTGGCGCCGTCGACGTGCCTGTCACCGTCAAGATGCGGCTCGGCTGGGACGACGGCGCGCTCAACGCGCCATATCTGGCGCGCCGCGCCGAAGAAGCCGGCGTCCGCATGATTACCGTTCATGGCCGAACCCGATGCCAATTCTACCAGGGCAAGGCGGACTGGCGGGCGATCCGGCGGGTCCGCGAGGCGATCTCCGTGCCGCTTGTCGCAAACGGGGACGTGGCCTCGCTGGCCGATGCGATTGCCATTCTCGACCAGTCGGGCGCAGACGCCGTGATGGTCGGCCGGGGCCACTACGGCCGGCCCTGGCTTGCCGGCGCGATCGCTGCCGAGGCCGCCGGCCGTGTGACCGAGGGCGTCCCGCAGGATCGCCAGGCGCTCGCAGACTACGTGGTCGACCACTACCAGTCGATGCTGTCGCTCTATGGCACCGACACAGGCGTCCGGCACTCCCGCAAGCATCTGGGCTGGTATCTCGACCGGAATGCGCCCTGGACGGACGCCGCGCTGCGCACCGCGATCATGACCGGCACCGACCCGGTAGCGGTCACCGCTCACCTCCGCCGGGCCTTCGAGGCCGGGGCCCCACACATCGCAAGGCCAGACATTTCAAGGCCAGACTTTTCAAGGAACGCCGCATGAGCCAGACGGCCGCGAACCGTCCGCCCGTTCTCGATCACGCGCAGATCGTTCTCAACACGATCCGCCGTCCGGTCATCATGATCGGTGCGGACGACGTCATCTCGTTTGCCAATGCTGACGCGGAGGACTTCTTCCGGTCGAGCGCGGCGATCCTGACCCGCAACACGCTGGCGCGTTTCATCCCTTTCGGCAGCCCGCTCTTCCTGCTGATCGACCAGGTGCGGGAACGCCGCGCGCCGGTGAACGAATATCGCGTCGACATTTCCTCGCCGCGCCTTGGCATCGAGCGGATGGTTGACCTCTACGTCGCGCCGGTCCCGGAAATTCCGGGCTCGGTGGTCGTGATGTTCCAGGAACGGTCGATGGCCGACAAGATCGACCGTCAGATGACCCATCGCGGCGCTGCGCGATCCGTGACCGGCCTGGCGTCGATGCTGGCCCACGAGATCAAGAACCCGCTGTCCGGCATCCGGGGCGCTGCGCAGCTGCTCGAATCGGTGGTGTCCGACGAGGACCGCGCGCTGACCCAGCTGATCACCGAGGAGACCGACCGCATCGTCTCGCTCGTCGACCGCATGGAGGTCTTCTCGGACGAGCGGCCGATCGACCGCCACCCGGTCAACATCCACGTCGTGCTCGACCGCGTGAAGGCGATCGCCCGCAACGGATTCGCCAGCCGGATCAGGATCCTCGAGGACTACGATCCGTCGCTGCCGCCGGTCATGGGCAACCGCGACCAGCTCGTGCAGGTCTTCCTGAATCTGGTGAAGAATGCGGCTGAAGCGATCGGCGACGATCCCGAAGGCGAGATCACGCTCACCACCGCCTTCCGCGCCGGCATGCGCGTCATGGTGCCTGGCAGCCAGGATCGCGTCTCGCTGCCGCTGGAGTTCTGCGTCCACGACAACGGGCCGGGCGTCTCCGAGGACATCCTGCCGATCCTGTTCGATCCTTTCATCACCACCAAGCAGAACGGCTCCGGCCTTGGTCTCGCATTGGTCGCCAAGATCGTCGGCGAGCACGGCGGGGTCATCGAATGCGATTCCACGCCGCGCGGCACGACGTTCCGCATCCTGCTGCCGGCCTGGAAAGAGAACGAGACGACCAGCGAACGCAAGGGAGCGGTACGATGAGCGTTCGTGGCAATATTCTGGTGGCCGATGACGACGCGGCCATCCGCACCGTGCTCAACCAGGCGCTGACGCGCGTCGGCCACGAGGTTCGCGTGACGTCGAACGCGGCGACGCTCTGGCGCTGGGTCGCTGCAGGCGACGGCGATCTGGTCATCACCGACGTCGTCATGCCCGACGAGAATGCCTTCGACATGCTGCCGCGCATCAAGAAGGCGCGGCCCGAACTGCCCGTCATCGTCATGAGCGCGCAGAACACCTTCATGACGGCCATCCGCGCCTCGGAGACCGGCGCCTACGAATATCTGCCCAAGCCGTTCGACCTGACCGAGCTGCTCAACATTGTGAACCGGGCGCTGGCCGAGCCACGTCGGCCTTCCGGTCCTGAACGTCTTGAGGAAGCGCCGGAGACGATGCCCCTGGTCGGGCGTTCCCCGGCAATGCAGGACATCTACCGCATGCTTGCCCGCATGATGCAGACCGACCTGACGGTCATGATCTCGGGCGAGTCGGGCACCGGCAAGGAACTGGTAGCGCGCGCGCTGCATGAGTACGGCCGCCGCCGCAATGGTCCGTTCGTGGCGATCAACATGGCTGCCATCCCGCGCGACCTCATCGAGTCGGAACTGTTCGGCCACGAGAAGGGCGCTTTCACCGGCGCGCAGGCGCGTTCGACCGGCCGCTTCGAGCAGGCCGAGGGCGGAACGCTCTTCCTCGACGAGATCGGCGACATGCCGATGGAAGCGCAGACCCGCCTGCTGCGCGTTCTTCAGCAGGGCGAATACACGACGGTCGGCGGCCGCACGGCGATCAAGACCGATGTCCGGATCGTCGCGGCGACCAACAAGGATCTGCGGACGCTGATCAATCAGGGTCTTTTCCGCGAGGACCTGTTCTATCGCCTCAACGTCGTGCCGCTCCGCCTGCCGCCGCTGCGCGAGCGATCGGAGGATGTCCCGGACCTCGTGCGTCACTTCTTCAACCAGGCCGAATCGGAAGGCCTCCAGAAGAAGCGGATTTCGGTCGGCGGCGTCGACCTCATGAAGCGCTATGCCTGGCCGGGCAATGTCCGCGAGCTGGAAAATCTGGTGCGCCGTCTGGCCGCGCTCTACCCGCAGGACGAGATCTCGGCGGAGATCATCACGGCCGAGCTGAAGACGGGCGAATCGGCGGCGGCGAAGGCGGGCGGCCTGTTGCCGGAGGACCTGTCGATCGGGCAGGCCATGGAACACTATCTGCAGCGCTATTTTGCCGAGTTTGGTGGCGAATTGCCCCCGGTAGGCCTCTATCAGCGCGTCCTGGCGGAGGTTGAGTACCCCTTGGTCCTTGCGGCGATGACCGCTACCCGCGGCAATCAGATCAAGGCTGCGGACCTACTGGGCCTCAACCGGAACACGCTTCGAAAGAAGATCCGGGAACTCGGCGTGAACGTTTATCGCGGCGCGCGGCAGGGCTGATCCCGAACCTCGCCCGGGTTGCGGTAACCGGTGGCAATGTTGCATAATCGCCACAATGCGTTGCATACATCCATCGCAATCGGTTTCTAGTTCGCGAGCGCGATGACAATCCAGGCAGAACCGTTGCCCGCCGCGGCCTATGTCGCGCCTCCGTCGACCGAAAACCGGCGCCTCTTGGCGCTGCCCGGCGTCGTCGCGATCTTGGCGTCGCTCGTCGTGGCCGCGCTCTCGTTTGCGATCCTGGTGGGCATCACGCCGATCCGTCCTGACGAGAGCACGACGCTCGCGCTGATCGGCGTCAATGTCGTCTGCATTCTGGCGCTGGTGGCGCTGATCGTTCGCGAGACGCATCGCATCTGGGTCGCACGGCAGACGGGCAAGGCGGCTTCGCGGCTGCATGTGCGGATCGTCGCCATGTTTTCGCTCGTCGCGGCCATCCCCGCGATCATGGTGGCGGTGTTCGCATCGATCACGCTCGACGTCGGCCTCGACCGCTGGTTCGAGCTGCGCACCAAGACGATCGTCTCGTCCTCGCTGTCCATCGCAGAGGCCTATGTCAACGAGAACGCCCGCAACCTGCAGGGCACGACCCTGTCGATGGCGAACGACCTCGACCAGAACCGCACCCTCTATTCGCTGGACCGCACCGGCTTCCGTTCGTTGCTGACGCAACAGGCGAACGGACGCGCCTTGGCGCATGCGGCGATCATCCGCTCGGACTCCTCCTTCGTGATGATGGCGGAGACCCGGGCCGACTTCGAGATGCCACCGCCCCCGGAAGGCGCGACCGAACAGGCCGCCGACGGCCAGCCGGTGCTGATCGAGCCGCGCATCCGCAACATCGTCGGCGCCATCGTCAAGCTGCGCGAACTCGACAACAGTTATCTCTACACGATCCGGCTGGTCGACCCCGAGGTGATCAAGGCCCGGCAGATCGTCCGCGCCAACACCGAGGAATATTCCGGACTGGAAGCCAACCGCCGCACGACGCAGGTCGCGTTCGCGCTGCTCTATCTCGGCCTGACGCTCGTGATCGTCCTGTCGGCCATCTGGACGGGCATCGCGGTCGCCGATCGCATCGTGCGCCCGATCCGTCAGTTGATTGGCGCTGCGGGCGAGGTGGCGAGCGGTAATCTCGACGTGGCGGTGCCGGTCAGGCGGAGCGACGGAGACGTCGCCTCGCTCGGCGACACGTTCAACCAGATGATCCATCAGCTGAAGGACCAGCGGAACGAGATCCTGCATGCGAAGGATCTGGTGGACGAACGGCGCCGGTTTTCCGAGGCCGTGCTCGCCGGCGTCACCGCCGGCGTGATCGGCGTCGAGCCGGACGGGATCGTGACCATCGTCAACCGATCCGCCGAGACGATGCTGGCGCTCCCTGCCCACAAGGCGGTTGGCGAGAACCTGTCGGTTCTCTTGCCTCACGTCGGCCGCGTGCTCGAAATCGGCAAGACGTCCGGCCGTGCGGTCTATCGCGAGCAGGTCACCTTCTTCCGCGCCGGCAGCGAGCGGACCTTCAACGTTCAGGTGACGACGGAGGAGGGGGACGCCGAGACCGGCGAGAAGTCCTACGTGGTGACCGTCGACGACATCACCGACCTCGTCCAGGCGCAGCGCTCCACGGCCTGGGCGGACGTCGCGCGCCGCATCGCGCACGAGATCAAGAACCCGCTGACGCCGATCCAGCTTTCGGCCGAACGCATCCGGCGCCGCTACGGCAAGGTCATCACCGAGGATCGCGAGGTCTTCGACCAGTGTACCGACACCATCATCCGGCAGGTCGGCGACATCGGCCGCATGGTCGACGAATTCTCGGCCTTCGCGCGCATGCCGAAGCCGGAGATGAAGGCGATCGACCTGCGCGAGCCGCTTCGCGAAGCCTCGTTCCTCGTCGAGGTGAGCCGCTCCGACATCGCCTTCGAGCGGGCCTACGGCGACCATTCGCTGCACGGCACGTTCGATTCGCGGCTTCTGGCGCAGGCCTTCGGCAACATCATCAAGAATGCGGCCGAGGCCATCGAGGCGGCCGAGCGGACCGACGGGACGCCAGGCGTCATCCGCATCCAGGCCGGGCGCGAGGGCGACATGATCCGCGTCGACGTGATCGACAACGGCAAGGGGCTGCCGCGCGAGAACAGGCAGCGGCTCCTCGAGCCGTACATGACGACCCGCGAGAAGGGCACCGGGCTCGGTCTCGCAATCGTGAAGAAGATCGTCGAGGACCATGGCGGCCGCCTGGAACTCCACGACGCGCCGGAGGATTTCCACCAGGGCCGCGGCGCCATGGTGTCCGTCCTGCTGCCCGCGGCCGGGCGGCCGTCTGCCCCGTCCAGGCCCGAGGCGGGTGCTGCGAGAAACGAACGAGAAACCGAAAAGGTCGGTGATGGCGTCTGATATTCTGATCGTCGACGACGAGGAGGACATCCGCGAGCTTGTCGCGGGCATCCTCAGCGACGAAGGCCACGAAACCCGCACGGCAGGCCACAGCGACGCGGCGCTGGCGGCGATCGCCGACCGCATGCCTCGGCTGGTTTTCCTCGACATCTGGCTGCAGGGCTCGAAGCTCGACGGTCTGGCACTGCTCGACGAAATCAAGAAGCTGCATCCCGAACTGCCCGTCGTGATGATCTCCGGCCACGGCACGATCGAGACCGCGGTGTCCGCCATCCGGCGCGGCGCCTACGACTTCATCGAGAAGCCCTTCAAGGCCGACCGGCTGATCCTGATCGCCGAGCGCGCGCTGGAAACCTCCAAGCTGCGCCGCGAGGTCTCGGACCTGAAACAGCGCACCGGCGAGAGCTTCGACCTGATCGGCACCTCGGCCGCCATGGCGCAGCTGCGCCAGAGCATCGAGCGCGTGTCGCCGACCAACAGCCGCATCATGATCGTCGGCCCTTCCGGCGCGGGCAAGGAGATGGTGGCGCGGGCCATTCACGCCGCGTCGAGCCGCAAGGCCGGACCGTTCGTTGCGGTCAACGCCGCGGCCATCACGCCCGAGCGCATGGAAATCGAGCTTTTCGGCACTGAGTCGAACGGCGGCGAGCGCAAGGTCGGCGCCCTGGAGGAGGCGCATGGCGGCATCCTATACCTCGACGAGGTGGCGGACATGCCGCGCGAGACGCAGGGCAAGATCCTGCGCGTGCTTGTCGACCAGCAGTTCGAGCGCGTCGGTGGCACCAAGCGCGTCAAGGTCGACGTGCGGATCATCTCCTCGACCGCCCAGAACCTCGAGGCGATGATCGCCGACGGCCGTTTTCGGGAGGATCTATACCACCGCCTGGCCGTCGTTCCGGTCGTCGTGCCCGGGCTTTCCGAACGCCGAGAGGACATCCCGTTCCTCGTCGACCATTTCATGCGCCAGGTGGCCAAGCAGGCGGGCATCCGGCTGCGTCGTATCGGCGACGATGCGCTGGCCGTCCTCCAGGCCCACAACTGGCCGGGCAACATCCGCCAGCTGCGCAACAACATCGAGCGCCTGATGATTCTGGCGCGCGGCGACGAGCTCGACAGCCCGATCACGGCCGATCTCCTGCCCTCGGAGATCGGCGACGTGATGCCGCGCGCGCCCAACCAGTCCGACCAGCACATCATGGCGCTGCCGTTGCGCGAGGCGCGCGAACTGTTCGAGAAGGAGTACCTGATCGCACAGATAAACCGCTTCGGCGGCAATATCTCGCGCACCGCCGAGTTCATCGGCATGGAGCGCTCCGCGCTCCACCGCAAGCTGAAGTCATTGGGCGTGTGAGCCGGCCATGAAGGTCATCATCTGCGGCGCCGGCCAGGTCGGCTACGGCATCGCCGAGCGCCTCGCGGCGGAGAAGAATGACGTCTCGGTGATCGACACCCAGCCCGAACTCGTTCGCGCGGTACGTGACAATCTCGACGCCCGAGGGGTCGTCGGCCACGGCGCGCATCCCGACGTGCTGGAGGCGGCCGGCGCGCAGGAAGCCGACATGATCATCGCGGTGACGCTGCACGACGAGGTCAACATCGTCGCCTGCGAGGTCGCCCACGCGCTGTTCAACGTCCCGACCAAGATCGCCCGCATACGCTCCCAGTCGTATCTCAAGCCGGTCTATTCCGACCTGTTCTCGCGCGAGCACCTGCCGATCGACGTCATCATCTCGCCCGAGCTCGAAGTCGCCGAGATGGTGCTGCGCCGCATCGCGTTGCCGGGCGCGACGGACGTGGTGCGCTTCGCCGACAACAAGATCGCCATGGTGGCGATCGAGTGTCTGGAGGACTGCCCGGTCATCTCGACGCCGCTGGCGCAGCTTTCGGAACTGTTCCCCGACCTGCAGTCGACCGTGGTCGGCGTCTCGCGCAACGGCAAGCTGTTCATTCCGCATTCCGCCGACCAGTTACTGGCCGGCGACCTCGCCTATGTCGTCACCTCGAAGGATCAGGTCCGCCGGACGCTTGGCCTTTTCGGCCATGACGAGCAGGAGGCGAGCCGCATCATCATCGCCGGCGGTGGCAACATCGGGCTGCATGTTGCCCGCACGCTGGAGCAGCGGCAGGGCAAGAGCCGCGTGAAGATCCTCGAGAACACGCGCGAGCGTGCCATCCAGGTCGCCGACGAGCTCCGCCGTACCGTTGTCCTGCAGGGCAGTGCGCTCGATCAGCGGCTACTGATGGAAGCCGATATCCAGGATGCCGACCTGATGGTCGCGCTGACCAACAATGACCAGGTCAACATCCTCGCCAGCGCCATGGCGAAGCGGCTGGGATGCAAGGCTAACCTTGCGCTGATCAACAACCCGGCCTTCCACGAGCTGTCGCGGACGCTGGGCGTGGATGCCTACGTCAATCCGCGCTCGGTGACGATCTCGAAGGTGCTGGAGCACGTTCGTCGCGGCCGTATCCGCGCCGTCCACTCCGTGCATCGAGGCGCCGCCGAGATCATCGAGGCCGAGGCGCTGGACACGTCGCCTCTGGTCGGATCCGACCTGCGCGACCTCGATCTGCCGTCGGGCATGCGCATCGGCGCGGTCTATCGCAACGGAACCGTGATCAAGCCGAGCGGCTCGATGCGCATCCTGCCGAAGGACCGCGTCGTGATCTTCGCGCTCGCCGACGCGGTGAAGCAGGTCGAGCAGATGTTCCGCGTCAGCCTCGAGTTTTTCTAGGACTTTCAGGGGGAAGCCATGCCGCGCATCGCCTATGTCAACGGGCGCTACCTGCCGCATGCCGACGCGGCGGTCCATATCGAGGATCGCGGCTACCAGTTCGCCGATGGCGTCTACGAGGTCTGCGAGGTCGCGCGCGGCTACATCGTCGACATGAACCGGCATCTGGGCAGGCTCGACCGTTCGCTGCGTGAATTGCGCATGGAATGGCCAATGCACCGCGCGTCCTTCGAGGTCGTGGTGCGAGAGGTGGTGCGGCGCAACCGGGTCGCGAACGGCCTCGTCTACATCCAGGTGACGCGCGGCGTGGCGGGGCGCGATTTCCTGTTTCCGGTCGGCGTCCTGCCCTCCATGGTCGTGACGTCGAAGAAGGTCGATCCTTCGTTCCAGGCGACGCGCGCGGAACGCGGCATCAAGGTCATCACCGTGCCCGAGAACCGCTGGGACCGCGTCGACATCAAGACGGTCGGGCTGCTGCCGAACGTCCTTGCCAAGGAAGCGGCGAAAGCCGCGGGCGCCCAGGAGGCATGGTTCGTCGACCCCGACGGCACGGTGAAGGAGGGCGGCTCGTCCAACGCCTGGATCGTCACCGCCGACGGCGTCCTCGTCACCCGGCCGGCGGAGCACGGCATCCTGCGCGGCATTACTCGTACCACGATCTTCGACGTCGCCGCCGGGCTCGGCCTGCGGATCGAGGAGAGGGGATTTACCGTCGATGAGGCCAGGACTGCACGCGAAGCGTTCATCAGCTCGGCCACCACGATCGCCATGCCGGTCGTGGAGATAGACGGCGTCGTGGTCGCCAACGGGCACCCCGGGTCGACCGTACTTTCGCTGAGGGCCGCGTTTTTTGACGTTGCGGAGAAGACACTCCCCTGATAACCGCTTCATGTTGAGAGGGTCCGGGGCCAGTTTTCGGAGGAAATGCCGGCGCGCTGCCCGTTTGGCGGCGCACCTGACAGGACGCGGAGACGACCGACCGCTCTTCAAGCGGCGCGAAATATCGGGCGAAAGATAAGAAAAATGGCGGAACGATCGCAAAATCTCCAGGACCTGTTCCTCAACACCGTCCGCAAGAGCAAGAACCCGCTGACCATCTTCCTCATCAACGGCGTCAAGCTGACGGGCGTGGTCACCTCCTTCGACAATTTCTGTGTGCTCCTCAGGCGCGACGGTCATTCGCAGCTCGTCTACAAGCACGCCATCTCGACCATCATGCCGAGCCAGCCGGTGCAGATGTTCGAGGCTGAGGAAAGCAACTGAGGTTGGCGGAAGACGACCTGACGGACGAGCCCCGGCGCGCCCGAAGGAAGCAGAATCCCGCGGACGACAGAACGGGCAGGGGACCGACGCGGGCGGTCGTCGTCGTGCCGGTCCTGACGCGCCAACCGCGCGGCGACGATGACGCCAACAACCGGCCGCGCCTGTCCCGTTCGCCGGAAGCCCGTCTGGCGGAGGCCGTCGGCCTCGCCATGGCTATCGACCTTGAACCCGCCCGAACCGAGATCGTGACTGTGGCCGACCCGAAGCCGGCGACGCTGCTCGGCTCCGGCAAGGTCGCCGAATTGAAGGCCGCCGTCGCCGACGACAAGGCCGAACTGGTCATCGTCGACCACCCCCTGACGCCGGTGCAGCAGCGCAACCTGGAGAAGGAGCTCGGTGCGAAGGTCTTGGACCGGACCGGCTTGATCCTGGAAATTTTCGGCCGTCGCGCGCGCACCAAGGAAGGCTCGCTTCAGGTCGAGCTGGCTCACCTCGAATACCAGCGCGGCCGGCTCGTGCGGAGCTGGACCCATCTCGAGCGGCAGCGCGGCGGCGCGGGTTTCCTCGGCGGTCCCGGCGAAACCCAGATCGAAGCCGACCGCCGCCTGCTGCAGGAGCGCATCCTGAAGTTGAAGCGGGAACTGGAGCAGGTGCGCCGCACCCGCGACCTGCATCGCGCCAAGCGCAAGAAGGTGCCGTTCCCCGTCGTCGCCATCGTCGGGTACACCAACGCCGGCAAGTCGACGCTGTTCAACCGGTTGACCGGCGCCGGCGTGCTGGCCGAGGACATGCTGTTCGCGACGCTCGACCCGACCCTGCGGCGTATCCGGCTGCCGCACGGCTCCACCGTGATCCTCTCCGACACGGTCGGTTTCATCTCCGACCTGCCGACGCATCTGGTCGCCGCCTTCCGCGCCACGCTCGAGGAGGTCGTCGAAGCCAATCTCGTCCTCCATGTCCGCGACATCGCCGACCCGGACACCGCGGCCCAGGCCGACGACGTCGAGCGCATCCTCTCGGACCTCGGCGTCGACGCCGCCGATCACGACCGCGTGGTCGAAGTCTGGAACAAGATCGACCTGCTCGATGCGGGCAACCGCGAGCGGCTGCTGGGCGAAATGGCCGGCGAGCGGACCACGCCGCCCGTGCCGGTTTCGGCGATCACCGGCGAGGGCCTCGATGCGCTGCTGGCGATCATCGAGGCCAAGGTGGCCGGGGAACTTGGACTGAGCGAATTCTCGCTGGCTCCGGACCAGCTCTGGCTCGTCGACTGGGTCTACCGCAACGGCGAGGTCGTTACGCGCGAAGACCGCGAGGACGGCGGCGTGACGCTGCAGGTGCGCACCAGCGCGGCGACCGCCGACGAAATTCGCGCGCGACTGAAGCGCAAGGAATAGCGCCCTCGCTGCTTGGAGCTTTTCCGGTTACTCGGCAGCCTTGGCCCGCTGCCAGAGCGTTTCCATCTCGTCCAGGTTGGACTGCTCGAGGCTGCGGCCGTCCGCCTTCAGCGCCCGTTCGACGAAATGCAGCCGGCTCCGGAACTTCTCGTTGGTCCCGCGCAGCGCCGTCTCGGCGTCCACCTTCAGGTGCCGGCCGAGGTTGACCAGCGCGAAGATCACGTCGCCGAACTCGTCGGCCACCGCTTCCGGCGCGCCCTCGTCCATGGCCCGGCGCAACTCGCCGATCTCCTCTTCGATCTTGTCGAGGATGGGGCGAGCCTCCTTCCAGTCGAAGCCGACCCTGGCTGCCTTCTCCTGCAGTTTGAGCGCCCGCATCAGCGCCGGCATGGCGACGGGCACACTGTCGAGATAGCCTTGGCCGTGATCCTCCGGCGCTAGGCCGCGCGCGACGCGGGCGGCGCGCTTCTCGGCCTTCTCTTCTGCCTTGATCTTCTCCCACTGCCCCTTGGCGGAACGAGCGGAGCGCGCCTCGTCGTCGCCGAAGACATGCGGGTGCCTGCGGATCATCTTCGTGGTGATGGCCTCGACCACATCGCCAAAGGCGAACTCGCCCTTCTCCTCGCCCATGCGGGCATGGAAAACGACCTGAAGCAGCAGGTCGCCGAGTTCTTCGCGGAGGTCGTCCAGATCGCCGCGCTGGATCGCGTCGGCAACCTCGTAGGCTTCCTCCAGCGTGTAGGGCGCGATGGTCGAGAAATTCTGCTCCAGGTCCCACGGGCAGCCCGTGACCGGCGTGCGCAGAGCGGCCATGATCTCGATCAGGCGTGAGATATCGCGGGAAGGCTTCATGCCTCATCCTAACGCGCCAGCGGCGGGCCGCACAGGCGACCCGCACGCCGGTCCACAGGGGTCAGCCTTCCTTGTCTGAGACGCCGGCCTCGGCAAAGCTCGCCATGCCCGCATGGCATGCGAGCGCGCCGCGCAGTACGCCGACGGCCAGCGCCGCTCCCGACGCCTCGCCGAGCCTCATTCCAAGGTCGAGGATCGCGTCCTTGCCGAGTGCCGTCAGCAGGCCACGGTGGCCAGCCTCGGCCGAAACATGCGCCGCCTGCGTATGGTCCAGACCGGTGCGGGCCATCTTGGCGAGCGGCGCGACCGCGGCCGTGCAGACGAAACCGTCGAGCAGGACGGGGACGTTGCGGTGGCGGGCCGCCAGCGCCGCGCCAAGCATTGCCGCCAGCTCGCGTCCTCCCAGCGACGCCGCGACACCCAGCGGCGAGGAGAGAGCGGCGCGGTTGGCTTCGAGCCCTCGGCGGATCGCCGACGCCTTGCGTTCCAGGCCGGCGTCGTCGACCCCGGTACCGCGCCCGACCCACTTCTTGGGATCGCCGCCCAGCAAGCCGGTGGCGACCGCGGCCGCCGCCGTCGTGTTGCCGATGCCCATTTCGCCGAGACACAGGAGGTCGCAGCCTTCCGGCACGGCGGCCGCGCCGCCGTTCACCGCGGCAAGGAACTCGGCCTCGTTCATCGCCGGTCCGGCGGTGAAGTCGGCCGTCGGCCGCTCGACCTCAAGCGGGATCACCGAAAGAGTCGCCCCGACCGAACGGGCGATCTGGTTGATCGCCGCGCCGCCGGCCGCGAAGTTCGCGACCATCTGCGCTGTAACCTCGGAGGGGAATGCCGACACGCCCTGCGCGGTCACACCATGCGACCCGGCGAACACCAGCACGTCGACCTGCTCGAGTCGAGGCATGGCGCGCCTCTGCCATTTGGCAAGCCATACGGCCAGCGCCTCCAGCCGGCCGAGGCTGCCGCGCGGCTTGGTCAGCGTATCCTGTCGGGCGAGGGCGGCGCCGGCCGCCTGCTCGTCCGGTTCCGGCAGGGTACGGCAGGCCGCGGCGAGCGCGTCGAGACTGTCGAATGCGGGCATGGCGATTTTCCTAGGGGGTGAGGGCGGCGCTGGTGATGATCAGGATCGTGGTTTCGAGGCTTTGCTGGAGCGCGCCGATCGTGTCGCCGGTCTGGCCGCCGATCTGCCGCAGTGCCAGTGCCCGGAGCGCAAGCGTGACGGCGGCAGCGAGAATGACGGCGATGATCGCGGTGCCGATGCCAAGCTGCAGCAGCGCGACGAGGCCGAGCACAAGGGCGACGGCCGAGACACGATTGCCTATCAGTCCCACCGCGGCCGAGAGCCCGTCCGGGCGTGCAGGCGGCGTATGGACCATGAAGGCTGGAAGGACGGCCCGCGACGCGACATGCGCCGCGATCAACGCCGGTAGCACCGCCTGAGGCGCTGCGAGGGCGACAACCGCGCTCCACTTGATCAGGATCGACACCATCAGCGCCGCCGCGCCGAACGTTCCGATACGGCTGTCGCGCATGATTTCCAGTTTGTGCTCGCGCGTCCTGCCGCCGCCGAAGCCGTCGGCCGTGTCGGCGAGCCCGTCCTCGTGCAGGCAGCCGGTGGCGGCCATCGCCGCTGCGAGCGCCAACGCGGCCGCTACTCCGACCGGCAGGTTGCAACGATCGGCGATCCAGAAGACCGCTGCCGCCAGCAGCCCGACGACCAGCCCGGCTACCGGCGCAGCCCACAGCCTTGGGCCAAACGGACGCCCGTCTTCCGGCCCATGAGGGATCGGCAGCCGCGTGAAGAAGATCAGTGCCGAGCGCAGGTCTTCAAGGATCGTAGCGAGTGGCGGCACGGCCTCAATCCCTCGCGATCGCGTGAAAGAACGTGCCGGTAACGTGCCCCCGACGCGACCCGGCTGGCCCGAGCGCACGGCCTTCGCCGTCGAACAGGTCGACGAGCGGCTGGTCGGAACCCGGTGCCGTGATCGACGCATAGTGGAACTCGTGGCCGCGCACCGCTTCGCCTGGCGCGCCGAGCGGCGAGGCGGCGGCAAGCACCGCGCGCCGGTAGCCGAGGTTCATCTTGCGTTTGGCGAAACTGGTCGAATGTCCGAGAAGCCCGAGCATCGGATGCGCGACGCCATCGGCATCCTCCAGCGTTTCGCCGAGCACCATGAAGCCGCCGCACTCGCCATGGACCGGCTTCGACGCGGCGAATCGCGCCATGCCGGCCCTGAAAGTTCCAGCGTTCGCGAGACGTCCGGCATGGAGTTCCGGATAGCCGCCCGGCAGCCAGCAGACGTCGCAGCCTGGGTCCGGCGCCTCGTCGGCTAGCGGCGAGAAGGACACGACCTCGGCGCCGGCATCCCTCCAGTGCGCGCGGTGATGCGGGTAGAGAAAGCTGAAGGCGGCGTCCGCCGCCAGCGCGATCCGCTGGCCGGGTGGCGGCAGCATTTTGGCGTCCGCGGCACCGCCGGCTGCGATCGGCCTTGCCAGCGCGACGATACGGTCGAGGTCGACGCCGGCGGCGACGGCGTCCGCCATGCGGTCGATGAAGGCTTCGAGCGCCTCGTGCTCGCTCGCCTGCACGAGGCCGAGATGGCGTTCCGGCATGGCGAGCGTCTGGTCGCGCATCAGCGCGCCGAGCACCGGCAGGCCCGTCGCCTCGATCGCGTCCGCCGCCTGCCGGCGATGGCGTTCGCTGGCGACGCGGTTCAGGATGACTCCCGCCACATGCACGCCGGGATCGAACGTCCGGAACCCGTGCGCGACCGCAGCCGCCGACACCGATTGCCCCGACACGTCCAGCACAAGCACGACCGGGAGGCCGTGGCGTCGCGCCAGGTCCGCGGCCGAGCCCGAGCGGCCACGCTCGCCGGGAATGCCGTCGAACAGGCCCATAGCGCTTTCGACGATCAGCATCTCGCTGCCGGCGGCCGCGCCTGCCAGCAGAGCGCCGACCAGATCCGGCGCCATCGCCCAGCTGTCCAGGTTGACGCCCGGTCGGCCTGTCGCCGCGGCGTGGAAACCCGGATCGATGTAGTCCGGGCCCGATTTAGCCCCGCCGACCGCGATCCCGCGACGCCTGAGCGCCCGCATCAGGCCGATCGCCACGCTTGTCTTGCCCGCGCCGGAGCGCGGTGCGCCAACGATAAGGCCGCGCGCCGTCACGGCGTCGACCTCAGCTGGAACGGCGCGAGCGCGGCGCGCATGGCGACGATCCCGCCGATGGCCACCAGCGCCGGCGAGCCGAACCCTTGCCGCTCCGCCTCGTCGGCGATGCTCTCCAGCGTCGAGACGAGCACGCGCTCTTCCGGCAGTGTCGCCGCCATGACGATTGCCGCCGGCGTCGCGGGCGGCAGGCCGCCCTCCAGCAACCTGCCGGCGATCGCGCGAAGTCGCTGCAGCGCCATGTAGACGACGATCGGCTGGCCGGTCGAAGCGAGGCTCGCCCAGTCCAGTTCGTCGTCCTCGTCCGCCGAATGACCCGTCGCTAGGATCACCGACTTGTTGATGCCGCGCATCGTCGCGGGAATGCCGACCGCCGCGAGCACGCCCACCGCCGCTGTGATTCCGGGAAGGACGCGAAAATGGATGCCGGCCTCGGCCAGCGCCAGCGCTTCCTCGCCGCCGCGCCCGAAGACGTAAGGGTCGCCGCCCTTCAGGCGCAGCACCTTCCGCCCTTCCTTCGCCAGCCGCACGATCAGGGCGTTGATCGCCTCCTGCTTCATCGACGGCCGGCCGGCCCGCTTTCCGGCGAAGAAGAGCTCGGCGCCCCTCGCCACGCCGAGCACGGCGGGGCTCACCAGCGCGTCGTGCACCACCGCGTCGGCCTGGGTGAGACCCGACAGCACGTCGAGCGTCAGGCAGCCCGGGTCGCCGGGACCGGCGCCGGCCAGCCACACCTGGCCGGCCTCCAGCGTCGGCACGACGTGATCGAGCCGCGACAGGGCGGTTGCGAGGCTCATGCGCCGCGCCCCCGGAACCGGCGCTGGTAGACCGGGTCGTAGAGCGAGCTTTCGCGGAAATCAGCGGCGCCGAGCGCGCGGCCGACGAAGATCAGCGCCGAGCGCTCGATGGGCTCTGCCGCGACCTTCGCCTCGATGTCGGCCAGCGTTCCCGACACGATGCGCTGCTCCGGCCAGGATGCGCGGAACACGATCGCCACCGGGCAGTCGGCGCCATAGAAGGGCGCCAGCTCCGACACGATCCGGTCCAGCGCATGGATGGCAAGGTGGATTGCCAGCATCGTCCCCGTCGCCGCATAGGCGGCGAGCGTCTCGCCGGCCGGCATTTTCGAGGCGCGGCCCGAGATGCGGGTCAGGACGAGGCTCTGCGACACTTCGGGGATGGTCAGTTCGCGCCCGATCGCCGCGGCCGCAGCCGCGAAGGCGGGCACGCCGGGCGTCATCGTGTAGGGGATGCCCAACCGCTCCAGCCGCCGCACCTGTTCTGCGACCGCGCTCCAGATCGACAGGTCCCCCGAATGCAGCCTGGCCACGTCCTCGCCGGCCTCATGCGCTCTCGCATATTCCGCCTCGATCTCGTCGAGCGACATGGGCGCCGTATCGACGATCCGCGCGTCGTCCGGGCACCAGGTCAGGATGTCGGGCGAGACGGTCGAGCCGGCATAGAGGCAGACCCGGCAACGCGCGATCAGGTCTCTGCCGCGAACCGTGATCAGGTCGGCCGCGCCGGGGCCGGCGCCGATGAAATGCACCGTCATGGGCGGGCGCTCCTGGCCAGTGCGCATGTGGCGACCGGCGTCGCGACGCGCGGACCGAGCAGAGCCGACCCGTCTCCCGCCGCGGCAAGCGCCGCCGCCTCGGCCAGCGACGGCGTGCCCGTCGCCTCGATCGAGCGATCGGAAACCGTCAGCGTGCGCGCGGACGCCGCCTGCAACGCGACGTCATCGACAGAATGCGACGGGATGTCCAACAGTCGACAGCCGTCGACAAAGCCCTGTTCCAGAGCCTTCGTCGACGACGTCGCGAGCATGCCGATTGCCCCGTGCTCGATGGCGGACGCCGCGAGCGCGGCCTCGAAGGCGGCCGCGATGTCGCCGCCGCTCGCACCTTTCCTGAAGCCGAAGCCCGCCGCGATCATGGCTTCACCCACGACCACTGCGTCACCGGCATGGCCGGACGCCAGCCGGTCATGCCGCCGACCGGCTCGGCGCGCGCGACCGAAAGCCGGACGAGCGACCCGCCGAGACGTTGATGGAGGCCGAACAGCAGCGCTTCGCTCTCCAGCGTGACGGCGTTGGCGACCAGCCGGCCACCCGTCTTCAGGAGCGCGGTCGCCGCGTCGGCGACGCCGGGATCGGCCAGTCCCCCGCCGATGAAGATGGCGTCGGGAGATGTCAGTCCCTGCAACACGGCGGGCGCCGCGCCTTGCAGCACGGTCAGCCCCGGCACGCCGCAGGCGGCGGCGTTGGTGCGGGCACGCGCGGCGCGCACCGGGTCCTGTTCCACGGCGGTTGCCGAAAGCGACGGGTCGGCCAGCATCCATTCTATCGCGATCGACCCGGAGCCGGCCCCGATGTCGAGCAGCGTCTCGCCGCGCCGCGGCGCCAGCGCGGACAGCGTCAGCGCGCGGATCTCGCGCTTGGTGATCTGCCCGTCATGCTGGAACAGCTCGTCGCTGAGGCCCGCCGTCAGCGGCAGGATGCGCGCGTCGGCCGATGCCGCGACCTCGATGCCGACGACATTGAGGTCGTCGACAGGTACGAGGTCGAACCGGTCGGCGCTGAATGAACGGAGGCGCTCGCGCGACCCGCCCAGCGCCTCGAGCACCGTCAGGCGCGATGCGCCGAAGCCGCTGGAAGTCAGAAGCGAGGCCAGCGCGGCCGGTCCCTTGCCATCGGACGTCAGCGCGATCACCCGGCGGCCCGGATGCAGCAGCGGCCGGATGAGGTCGAGCGGCTTGCCGTGCAGGCTGACGGTCTCGATCCCGGCGAGCGCCCAGCCGAGGCGCGCGGCGGCGAGGCTGAAAGCCGACGGGGCAGGGATCACGTCCATTTCACTGACGTCCACGGCGCGCGCCAGCGTCGCGCCGACCCCGTGCAGGAAAGGGTCGCCCGACGCGAGCACGCAGACCGGCCTGCCGCGCATCTCCATCACCGCGGATATGTCGAACGGGCTCGGCCAGGGGCGGCGCTCGCCCCGGATCAGGCTGCCGGCCAGTTCGAGGTGGCGGCTTCCGCCGAACACGACCTCGGCCGCGCCGATCGCCCGCTTGGCCGCGTCGCCCAGTCCGTTTACACCGTCTTCGCCGATGCCCACGACCGCCAGCCAGCGGCGCGGCGCGCCGGACTGGTGGAGTTCCTCAGCAGCCATGGCGGCTCACCGCATTCTGATCCTCGGCGGCACGGGTGATGCGCGCAACCTGGCCGCGCGCCTGGCTGGCGCCGGGCATGCCGTCACCCTGTCGCTTGCCGGCCGCACGGCCGAGCCGGTGGAGCAGGGCGTGCCGACGATTTCCGGCGGCTTCGGCGGCGCGCAGGGCTTGGCGCGGTTCTTGAGGGAGCACGGCATTTCCCTGTTGGTCGATGCGACCCATCCCTACGCCGCGCGTATGTCTCATAACGCGGCGGAAGCATCGGCCCGGAGCGGTGTGACGCTGGTGGCCCTCCATCGCTTGGGCTGGGAACAGGTTGATGGCGATCGATGGACCCTCGTCGCCGATCCGGACGGTGCGGCGAGCGCGCTGGGTGACAGTCCGCGTCGTGTCCTGCTGACGCTCGGCCGCAACGACATCGCCGCGTTCGAGGCAGCGCCGCAGCACGACTACCTGATCCGATCCGTGGACAATGTTGATCCGCCGCTCGACCTGCCGAACGCGCGCTATCTGCTGGCCCGCGGTCCGTTCGCCGAGGATGACGAGCGTGCGCTGCTGGAACGAGAGCGCATCGACGTCGTGGTGTCCAAGAACAGCGGCGGCGGCGCCACCTACGGCAAGGTCGCGGCGGCGCGGGCGCTCGGCCTTCCGGTCATCATGATCGCGCGACCCGTCTTGCCCGACGTACCGTCCGCCGCGACCGTCGAGGCGTTGCTGCCCATGATCGAGCATCAGCTGGCCCTCGCCGAGAAGCGCGGCGTGTAGACCAGCGCCGAGCGGCCTGGACGGTCGATCACCCGCGTCTCCGCCGAGCCGATGATGACGCAGGTCGCCATGTCGGCCTGCCCCGCATCGGCATCGACCAGCGGCGTGACGACGATGCGCTCGTCCGGCCGCCCGGCGGCGCGGCCGAAGATGACGGGCGTCCCGGCCGGCAGGATCGCCCGCAGCAGATCGAGAGCCGAGCCCAGCTGCCAGGGTCGCGCCTTGCTGATCGGATTGTAGAGCGCGATGACGAAGCCGCCTTGGGCGGCGGCGTCCAGCCGTTTCTCGATCAGCGACCAGGGCTTGAGGTTGTCGGACAGCGAGATCGCGCAGAAATCGTGGCCGAGCGGCGCGCCAGCGCGCGCGGCGACTGCCAGCATCGCGGTGACGCCCGGAAGGATGGAGATGTCGATGTCGCGCCATTCGGGCGGGCCCGCGTCGACGGCTTCGCAGATCGCCGCGGCCATGGCGAAGACGCCGGGATCGCCGCCCGAGACGACCGCGACCGAGGCGCCCGCCGCGGCGCGCGTCAGCGCGGCCTTGGCGCGATCCAGTTCCTCGCGGTTGTCGGAGGCGATGCGCTGCTGGTCGGGACGCAGGTCCAGCCGGTCGAGATAGGGGCCGTAGCCGAAGAACTCGACGGCGGCAGAGGCCGCCTCGACGGCTTCCGGCGTCATCTGGCTTGGCGCGCCCGGTCCGGTGCCGATGACGACAAGACTGCCGCTCATGCGCGTCCGCTCCAACCCGGCACCAGCACGATGGCGAAATAGGGCGCCGCATCGTCGGCTTTGGCGACGAGCCGCATGGCCTTGCCGTTCGCCATGGTGCCACGCTCGACATAGATCGCGCGGTCCAGCTTGCCGGAGGTTGCGAGCGCGGCCCTGATCTTCGGCAGGTTGCGGCCGACCTTCATGATTACCGCCGCATCGGCTTCTGCAAGCCGCTTTGCCAGTTCCGCTTCGGCCAGCGTCCCCGGCAGCACCATAAGCACGTCGTCTCCCTGGGTGATCGGCGTTCCCGTCATCGACCAGCAGCCCGACATCGCCGTGACGCCCGCGACAACCTCCGTCGGGAAGCGGTGCGCCAGGCGCACGTGCAAGTGCATGTAGGAGCCGTAGAAGAGCGGATCGCCTTCGGACAGCACGGCCACGCTCCGGCCGGCGGCAAGATGCCCGGCGACGGCTTCCGCCGACTCCTCGTAGAAGCCGGTGATCGAGGTGCGGTAGTCGTCGTGCTTGCTGTCGATCTCGGTCGTCACAGGGTAGAGCAGGGGCAGGACGATCGCGTCGGGTCGCGTCCGTCCGACGACGATCGCCTCGGCGTTGCTGCGGTTCCCCTTCTTGGCGAAATGCGCGATCACGTCGGCCTCGGCCAGCACGCGCGCCGCCTTCAATGTCAGCAACTCCGGATCACCCGGACCCGTGCCTACTCCGTAAAGTTTCCCGGGATTGCTCACAGGCCGGGCCTCGCCAGCGCATTGACGGCTGCCGCGGTCATGGCGCTTCCTCCGAGACGCCCGCGCACGACAGCATAGGGGATGCCGAGCGTGTTCAGTTCGAGCGCTTCCTTGGACTCGGCGGCTCCGACGAAACCGACCGGCATGCCGATCACGGCGGCAGGCATGGGCGCGCCGTCCTTGATCATATCAAGGAGGTAGAACAACGCCGTAGGCGCGTTTCCTATCGCAACGAGCGAGCCGCCAAGCCGGTCGCGCCACAGTTCGAGCGCGGCAGCCGAACGGGTATTGCCGATCCGCGCGGCGATATTGGCTGTCTCGGGATCGCGCAGTGTGCAGACCACCTGGTTGCCGGCCGGCAGGCGGGCGCGCGTCACCCCATGCGCCACCATCTCGGCGTCGCAAAGGATCGGCGCGCCTGCCTGCAACGCCGCGCGAGCCGATGACACGAAGCCGCCGGAGAAGGCGAAGGCAGACGCAGCCTCGACCATGCCGCAGGCGTGGATCATGCGCACCGCGACGTCCGCCTCGTCCTCCGAAAAGCGCGAAAGGTCGGCCTCCGCGCGGATGATGGCGAAGGACCGCTCGTAGATCGCGTTTCCGTCGCGGATGTAATCTGCCGTCACGTCGGCCTTCCCTCGTACATCAATATGTTTCCGGCCTTGTTCAGCCGGTCGATCGTCGCGCGGCTCGTCTCGCCTGTCATCCGGTTGCGGGCGACGTAGCTTGCGAGACGGCCAACGGTCGAGAGGATTTCCTCAGCCTGCAGGTGCGCCGACGGGCGGCCCGACGCCGTCCCGGCCACGACGAGATCGACCTGATCCGCGACGCCGGCGAAGGCAAGCGCCGATGGCTCCGGATGCGCGCAACCCTTTGTGCACCCGGACAGATGGATGCGCATGGAACCGTCCAGCATTCCTGCGGCGGCCTCGGCCACATCCCCCGCCACCGCCCGAGTGGCATACGTGGCAGACGCGCATGCCGGACTCCCGGCGCAGGCGATGATCGAAAGGCGAGGGTCGTCGGGTCGGGTCACGAAGTCGAGGCGGTCGGCTGTATGCCCGACAGTCGCCGCCGCGTCGGCGGGGACGATCATGACGAGGCCGCGCTCGGGTGCGAACCGGAATTCGGCCGGCCCTGTTGCAGCCAAAGCACGTGCCAGCTCCCTCAGTTGTGGTGCGCCAACCAGACCGAAAGCGACGCCGACGACGACGGCGACGCGGCTGTTGGAAAGCGGATGGATACCGATCGCCGGCGTCGCGGCAACCGGCGGCGTCGGCAGTGGCTCGATGCGCAGGCCGGCGACGGCGCCCGCGACCTGCCCGGCCGTCAGGTCGCGGGCGCGACCCGTCCGGCCTGTCGCCGCGACGGTTTCGAGCATCCAAAGCGCCGCCGCGACCGCGTCATCTTCCGACATGACGCCTATCGACTTCGCAGTTTCAGCGGTGCCGCCCACCGCGAGGTGCCAGCGGCCTGCGAAAATCGCCTGTAGGCGCACGTCGCCCTGCACGGAAGCAAGGCCGATGGCGCCGCCGCCGTCGATGGTCACGGAAACCTTCGGGCCAAGTCGAGGAGACAGACCGCGCGCGGCGATCGCCGCCCGCAGCGTTTCGGCGAGCGGCCGCGGATCGGCTATCGCGGCGGGATCGAGCCCGGCGAGGGGACCGGTATCCACCGTCAGGCCCGACCGCGCCGGGATGTCGAGCCGGTTGACGGTGTCGGCGATCAGCGGCGCCGTTTCGGGGCTCAACCCCCGGAACTGAAGGCTGCCGCGCTGGGTGACTTCGAGCAGGCCGTTGCCGAAGGCTTCGGACGCATCGCACAGAGCGGCGAGTTGGTCCGGCGACAGGCCGCCGGCCGGCTTGAGCCGCGCGATCAATCCGTCGCCGGTCTGCATCGGCCGGGTCAGCGCGGGACAGTCGCCGCGGCGCATCGGGGCCGTCATGCCGCGATCTCCCCACCGCGTGCTTCGGCGATCAGCGCCGCGAGATCGTCGTCGATCGAGTTGCGCAGCGGGTGCCAGAGACCCCTGCGCCTTGCGTCGGCGAGCCGCTCCGCGACGACGCGCGCCGCTTCCGGGTTCTCGCGCAGCATGAAGGCGCGGACCTTCGGGTCGGCTACATAGGCGTCGTAGGTCGCCTCGATGAGCGAGCCGGGTATGGCCGCCGTGGTTTCCGCGAAGCCGACCAGCCGGTCGACCGTCTCGGCGAATTCCGACGCGCCGCGCGGGCCGTGGCGAAGCTGCCCTTCGATGAAACGCGGATTGACCGCCCGGCCGCGCACCACGCGCCCGACGGCGGCGGCGACCGAGCGTGCGGTGGGCCGCTTCGGGTCGGTCGTGTCCAGCATGACCACATCGGCCTTGCCGCCGAGCGCGGCGACGGCCGCGGAAAACCCCCCGACGAAGGCCATGTCGGCCGACCCTTCCAGCAGGTCGCGGCCGGGATCGTCGCCGGTGTGGATCAAAAGGTCGGCCTCGCCGATCCGCGCACCGAACGCGCCCGGCGCCGCCCGCGCATTACCGTCTGCGCCGCCGTAGGAAAACGCGCCGGCCTCGAGATAGGCGCGGCCGAGTTCCTCGCGCGCGCCCCAGTCGCCGCTGCGCATCATGTCCTCGATGCCTGCGCCGTAGGTTCCGGGCGACGATCCGAAGATCCGCGCGGCTCCGGCTCCCGCGCGCACGGCCTCGGCCAGCGGGTTCTCGCCGGCATTCTCCTCGCGCGCGGCAACGGCTTGGGCGGCGGCGTCGAGCAGAGCGATCTGCGCGCCGAACATGTCCCGGAACAGGCCCGAGATGCGGAAGGTCACGTCGACGCGCGGCCGGCCGAGCTGCGCCACCGGCAGCACGTCTATGCCGGTGACCCGGCCGGTCGCCGCATCCCATTGCGGCCGGCAGCCCATCAGCGCCAGACCCTGCGCGATCTCCTCACCGCCCGTGCGCAGGGACGCGCTGCCCCAGAGATCGATGACCAGCGAGCGCGGCCAGTCGCCATGTTCCTGCAAATATTGCCGCAACACTTCGTCCGCAGCCGCCTTGCCGAGGTCGAACGCGGTGGGCGTCGGCATCGTCCGGGGATCGGCGGCGTACAGGTTGCGACCCGTCGGCAGCACGTCGGTTCGGCCGCGCGCCGGCGCGCCGGAAGGACCGGGGCCGACGAAGCGGCCGTCGAGCGCGTCGAGGAGCGCGCGGCGCTCGTTCTCGGCGCTGGCAAGCCGCTCGGTGACAGCGTCAGGTTCTGCCCGCCCGTAGACATGCAGCCCGTCCTTGATCGACAGGTCTTTCAGGTCGCAGATCCAGGCGTCGATCGCCTTCAGCGCCATGTCCGTGCCGTCGAGGTCGGAGACACCGGCCTTCGGCGCGATGCCGGTGGTGCGCGCCTTCTCGACGATCAGCCCGGCCAGCCTGTCGCGGCGGCGGCGGTCCAGCCCGTCGGCCTGCGCATACTCGTCGACCAGCCGCTCAAGCGACTGCTGGTCCGCGTCGAGCGCCGAGACGGTCGGCGGCGGCAGGTGGCCGAGCGTGATCGCCGCGATGCGGCGTTTGGCCTGCGCGGCCTCGCCGGGGTTGCTGACGATGAAGGGGTAGACGACCGGCAGCGGCCCGGTGACGATTTCAGGAAAGCAGGCCGACGACAGCGCGACGACCTTGCCTGGCAGCCATTCCAGCGTGCCATGCGCGCCGACATGCAAGATCGCCTGCGCGCCGAGCGAACGGCGCATCCAGAGGCCGAAAGCGACGAGCGCGTGGCGCGGCGGCAGCGCGGGGTCGTGATAGTCCTTGCGGCGGTCGGCGGAGCGCCCGCGCTCCGGCGCCAGTATCACGGTGACGTTGCCGAAGCAGGCATGGCGGAAGCCGAATTTGCCGTCCGCCATATCCCCATCGGCGTCGCAGTCGCCCCACGCCGCCTCGACCGCATTGCGCGCCTCCCCGGGCAAGGTCGCCGCCAGGCGCCGATAGTCGTCGACGGCAAGCCCCGGACGCGCGGAAGCGATCTGGTCCAGCAGCGCGCGAGGCGTTTCGGGTATGTCCCGCACGTCGTATCCGGCCGCCTTCAGGTCCTCCAGCATGGCGAGCACGCTTGCCGGCACGTCGAGCCCAACCGCGTAGCCGGTCCGCCCGCCGGCGCCGGGATAGTCCGGCAGGATGATCGCGATCTTTCGCTCTTGCGCGGGCGTCCGCGCGAGGTCGACCCACGCCGCGACGCGGTCGGCGACCGCCTCGACCCGGTCCGGCTCCGGCCGGTTCGCCCGCGCTCGGAAGCCGAGCGCCGCGTCGGCCTCGCTCTCGGCCTTGAAGGAGATGGCGCCGGCGAGGATCCGGCCGTCTACCTCTGGCAGGACGACGTGCATGGCGAGATCGGCCGCCGCCAGGCCGCGCGGGCTTTCCGCCCATGCCTCAAGCCTGGTCGTCGCCACCACCGCCTGGAAGACCGGCACGTCAGCCTTCGCGAAGAGCGAAGTCTCTTGGCCATCCGTTCCGGCCGCGAAGGCCGTGGCGGTGACCAGCGCGGCTGGTCCGACGTTCCCGATCGCCTGATCGACGAAGGCGACGGATTCGGGTTCCTTCAGGCTCTGCACGAAGATCGGAACGGGCTGCAGGCCGCGAGCCCCAAGCGCGCGCGCCAGCGCATCGATCGGCGCCGCGTCGGCCGCCAGCAGCATCGAGCGATAGAAGAGGATCGGCACGACGGGCTTGCCCGGTATCAGCGCAGGCGCGTCGCCGGTCGCACCGCTTTGCGGATCGTAGAAGCCGGCGCGCGGCAGGTCTGCCGGCGGCGATGCGATGGGGGCGTCGTGACCGGCCAGCCCTGAAAGGCGACCCAGCAGCCCCGCCATGTTCTGCGGCCCGCCCTCGCGGAAATAGGAGAGCAGGGCGTCGAGTTCGTCGCGGGGCAGGGTGGAGAGCTCCACCAGCCGTTCGTCCTGCTCGCGGCATTCGCCGGGCAGCAGCGCCAGCCGCACGCCCTTTTCGCGCGCCACCGCCGCCAGCCGGTCGCAGCCGTAGCGCCACCAGTCGTAGCCGCCGAGGATGCGGACGAGCACCACCTTCGCTTGCGCTGCCACCGAGTCCACCCAGAGGTCGACCGACATCGGGTGGCGCAGGTCTCGAAGTGCTGCGAGGCGCAGCGGCGGCAGTCGCGCCTCGTCGCGTCGCCATGCAGCGCCCAGCGCCGAGAGATCGCTGTCGCTGAACGAAAGCGCCACCATGTCGGCCGGCGTCTGGCCGAGATCCACCGGCTCGACGAGGTCGTCGACGCTGGCCGATGTGGTGGCGAGGATGTGCATCGCTATCCCGCGAGGACGGCCTGGATAGCGTCGCGGTCGAGGCCCTTCAGGCCGATGACGACGAGCCGGCTGCGCCGATCCTCGCCCGGCGCCCATGCCCGGTCGAAATGGTGCGACACGCGCGGGCCGACGCCCTGAACAAGGAGCCGCATCGGCTTGCCAGCCACTTCGACGTAACCCTTGACGCGCAGGACGCCCTCGGCCTCCGCCGCGCGCTCGATGCGCTTGACCAGATCCTCCGGCGTCGCGGTCGCCGGGATCTCGGCCACGAAGGAATCGAAGTCGTCGTGCTCGTGGTCGAGTTCGTCGTCGTGATGCGTCTTGCGGTTCTCGATGTCTTCCTCGACCGCGAGGCCGAGGCCGAGCAGGATGGACGGATCGACCTTGCCGTTCGCCGACGGCACGATCTTGACGGCGCGGGCGACGTGCTCGCCGATGACGGCGCGGGCCTTCTCCGCCCCTGCGCCGTCCAGCATGTCGCTCTTCGACAGGATGATCAGGTCTGCGCAGGCCACCTGGTCCTCGAACACCTCCTCGACCGGGTCGTCATGGTCGAGGCTGTCGTCCGCCGCCCGCTGGGCAGCCAGCGCATCCATGTCGGACGCGACGCGGCCTTCGGCCAGCGCGGGGCCATCGACGACAGCCACCACGCCGTCCACGGTGACGCGTCCCTTGACGGTCGGCCACTGGAACGCCTGGACCAGCGGCTTGGGCAGCGCGAGGCCGGACGTCTCGATCAGGATGTGGTCGACCTTCGGCTCTAGCGCCAGGATCGTGTCCAGCGCCGGTACGAAATCGTCGGCCACCGTGCAGCAGATGCAGCCGTTGGCCAGTTCGACGACATTCTCCTCGGGGCAGACGTCGATGCCGCAACCCTTCAGGATTTCGCCGTCGATGCCGACGTCGCCGAACTCGTTGACGATGATGGCGAGCCGCTTGCCCTTGGTGTTTTCGAGGATGTTGCGGATCAGCGTGGTCTTTCCGGCGCCGAGGAAGCCGGTGACGACGGTGCAGGGAACGCGGGCGACGGATACGGTCATGCAATGTCCTCGATCAGGGAACGCGGCGGGATGCGGGCAACGAGCCCGCGCTTCAGGCTTTCTGGACGCCCGCGCCACGGCAGCAGGGCATCCGACGTGGCGGCGAAGAGCTTCGCGCCTTCGACGAGATCGGCGCCGCTGTCCTCGGAAAGGTCGCCGAAGACGTAGTTCCACGCGCCGTCCTTCAGCAGCGCGGCACTCAGCCTGCGCTTGCAGTTGCCAAGGCAGGCGACACTCTTGACGCGGATTGGCGCGGACGCCGCGGCGCGCGTGTTGGCGAGCAGGTTGGCGCCAAGCAGCACGGGCGCCCCGGGCTCATCCTTGCGGCACGAATCGCAGACGACGATCGTGACCGGCACGCCGTCACTGTCCGGATGAGGCTCCCGCGCGCCTTGGATAGGGCCGGTCATTCGTCTCTCCTCGCCCTGTCTCCCGCCGGGCGTTTGGAAGTTCGATCGTGCGACGGCAGGTCTCCTGGCTCGCGGGTCGTCGCCTCGGACCGCCTTCCCGGGCTTCGCCCAGTGGCATTCGGTCCTTGCTCGCCGCTCACAGTTGCGGGGACAGCCGCGGATTCGGAGGATTCCTCACCGCATTCCCTTTTTACCCTTCCCGCGAGGGGAAGGGACCGTCGCCGGGCATTTAGGTCGGGGAGCAAGGTGGTGTCAACGCGGCAGGAAACCCGGTTTGCGTCGGCAAGGATTTCGGCTATGACAGCGTGCCGACGGTGTTCCGCGAGGAACGAAGAGGGAATGCGGTGAGGTCGACGAGGCCAAATCCGCTGCTGCCCCCGCAACTGTAAGCGGTGAGTTACTGCCACCAAGCCACTGGCGGGTCCTTTTGGGCTACCGGGAAGGCGGCAGGAAACGGCGACCCGCGAGCCAGGAGACCTGCCTGCGGCATGGGTGTTTTCACTGCCCTCGGAGGGAGGGCGAAAGGATAGCGGATATGACCACTTCGACCATCGCCACCGTCAGCGCTCCGGCCCGCGCGGCCCAGCTCCTCGTCGCGGCGTTCCTGGGCACTTTCATCCTCGGCTTCGTGGGCTTCGCCCAGATGGCCGTGGCGCACAACGCCGCCCACGACTACCGGCATTCCATGGCGTTTCCCTGCCACTGACCCACGGGTGACATCGCCATGACTTTGTTCCGCAACGTTTTCTTCGTCGCGGCGCTCTCCGGCCTGTTTGCCGGCGTGCTTCTCGCGGCTGTTCAGACATTCACCACCGTTCCGCTGATCCTTCAGGCGGAGACCTTCGAGAACGCGGCGCCGCCCGCCGGCGAATCGGCTGGCGATCACGAGCATGACGAAGAGGCCTGGGCTCCGGCCGACGGCTTCGAGCGTTTCGCCTGGAACGTCGCCGCCAACATCGTGAGCGGCATCGGCTTCGCGCTGGTGCTGGTCGCGGTTTCCGAGTTCCTCGGCGGCATCAACGGCTGGCGCCAGGGCCTGTTCTGGGGCTTTGCCGGCTTCGCGGTCTTCACGCTGGCGCCGGGCCTGGGCCTGCCGCCCGAGTTGCCGGCTATGCCGGCCGCAGACCTCGCCGCGCGACAGGTATGGTGGATCGGCACGGTGCTGGCGACGGGCGCGGGCCTCGCGCTCATCGCCTTCCGCCGCGAACTGCCGCTGGCGATCATCGGCGTCGCGTTGCTGGTCGTGCCGCATGTGATCGGCGCGCCTCAGCCGCCGACGCACGAATCGCCGGTGCCGCCCGACCTGCATCATCAGTTCGTGGTGGCGGTCACGCTCACCAACCTGGTGTTCTGGGTCGCGCTCGGCGCGGCGGCCGGCTTCCTCCGGAACCGGTTCCTCCGTTCCGAGGACGGACTGGCAGCCGCGCGGCTTGCGTGAGCGGCCAAGCCTGACCTTCCTGCTTGGCGGCGCGCGTTCCGGAAAGAGCGCGCACGCCGAGCGCCTGATCACGCTCCTGCCGTCGCCCTGGGCCTACATCGCGACCGCGCAGGCCTTCGATGCCGAGATGGAAGACCGCATCGCCCTGCACCGCACGCGGCGCGGCGATGGCTGGCAGACGGTCGAGGAGCCGCGCGAGCTTGCCCGGACCCTCGAATCCGTTCCCGCGGGCCGGCCGGTTCTCATTGATTGCCTGACGCTCTGGCTGAGCAACGTCATGCTCGCCGATGCAGATGTGGAGGCCGAGACCAAGCACCTTGCGGATGTGCTGGGCAAGCCGTCCGGTCCATGGTTCGTCATCTCGAACGAGGTGGGTCTGTCGCTGGTGCCGGAAACGCCGCTTGGACGAAAGTTCCGCGACGCGCAGGGCAGGTTGAACCAGCGCGTGGCTGCCTTGGCCGATGAGGTCCTGTTCATGGTCGCCGGCCTGCCGATGAAGGTGAAGTAGGATGTCCGACAACGCCGATCGCCACAAGGCCAAGATGGCGAAGCGCAAGGCCGTCCAGGACGCCGAGGTCGCGTCGAAGACGATCGAGAAGGGGCTGCTGATCGTCAACACCGGCCCGGGGAAGGGCAAGTCGACGGCGGCCTTCGGGCTTGCGCTGAGGATGCTCGGCTACGGCCGCAAGGTCGGCGTCGTCCAGTTCGTCAAGGGCGCTTGGCATACCGGCGAGAAGGATGCGATGGCCGCTTTCGGCGATCTTGTCTCATGGCACGCGATGGGTGAGGGCTTCACCTGGGAGACGCAGGATCGTGACCGCGACGTCGCCGCCGCCGAGCGCGCTTGGTCGAAGGCCGTCGAACTGATGGCCGACCCGGCGCTCGGGCTGCTGATCCTGGACGAACTCAACATCGCGCTGCGCTACGACTATCTCGACCTCGACAGGATCGTCGCCGCGCTGAAGGCCCGCCGCGCCGACCTGCACGTCGTCGTCACCGGCCGCAATGCCAAGCCGGCGCTGGTCGAGGCGGCCGACCTCGTCACCGAAATGACGATCGTGAAGCATCACTTCGCCGCCGGGGTGAAGGCGCAGCAGGGGATCGAGTTCTGACACGTCAGGCCAGCGCCAGCCACCAGAGCCCGGCGAGCACCCCGAACAGGCCGATCAGCAGGGCATCGGCCACCCCATAGAGCGCCAGCGCGCGCCGGATATCCTCCACGGTGGCTTCGCGGCGGCCACCCGAGCCCATCGTGGCATCGTCGACCATGACGCCTCCGTAGACGCGCGGACCGGCCAGCGCGAGGCCGAGCGCGCCGGCGACCGCGGCTTCCGGCCAGCCGGCATTCGGCGAGCGGTGCCCCCCCGCGTCGCGCAGCATGGCTAGCCACGCGGCCCGCGCGCTGGCTCCCGGCACGAAGACCGCCGCGGCGATCACCAGCAGCGCGGTCAGCCGGGAGGCCGGCAGGTTGACGAGATCGTCGAAGCGCGCCGACGCCCAGCCGAACTTCGCGTGGCGCGGCGTCTTGTGGCCGATCATCGAGTCGGCCGTGTTGACCGCCTTGTAGGCAAGCCCGCCCGGCAATCCGCCGAGTCCGAGCCAGACGGCCGGCGCCACGACGCCATCGGAAAAGTTCTCGGCGAGGCTCTCGATCGCGGCGCGGCAGACGGCAGCTTCGTCGAGGCGGTCGGGATCGCGTCCGACGATCATCGACACCGCCCGCCGGCCGGCAGTTAGACCACCGGAATCGAGTGCGTCGGCAACGGCGCGGACATGATCCTCGAGGCTTTTCTGGGCGGGCAGCGAACTGGCCAGAAGTCCAAGGATCGCGATCCCGGCGATGCTCCCGCCGAGCATCCAGTGCAGCGCGACGCCGACGCCAATGGCAAGCAGCAGCAGAATGCAGAGGGTGGCGATGCCGCAGGCGCGCCGCGCGGCGTCGGACATGGATGGGCGATTGAAGCGGCGGTCGAGATAGGCGATGAGGCTGCCGATCCAGGTGACGGGATGCCCGGCCGCGCGGTAGAGCGCGTCGGGATAGCCGACGAAGCGCTCGACGATCAGGGCAAGCAGGGTGATGATCAGCGTCATGGGCGAAGGCAGCGGGAAACCGGTCGATCACGGCGGCAGCCTCGCCCGGGCGCGGGCGCTGTTTCCCGGCGCGCCCGAGCCATGGGTCGACCTGTCGACCGGCATCAGCCCGCACCCCTATCCGTTTTCGCCGCCGGCCGCCACGGCCTTCACGCGCCTGCCCGAACCCGGCAGGGAGCTCGACCTGCGCCATGCCGCCGCACGCGCATACGTTGCGCCGTCGGCGGACTGTGTGGTCGCCGCACCGGGCACGCAGATCCTGTTGCCGATGATCGCCGCGCTCGCGCCCAAGGGCCGGGCCGCCGTGCTGTCGCCGACCTATGCCGAGCACGCCCGGGCGGCGGCAACGGCCGGCTTCGCCGTCGACGCGGTCAGCGATCGGGCCGACCTCGCCGGCGCGGAACTTGCGGTCGTCGTGAACCCCAACAATCCGGACGGGCGCCTCTTGGGTCGCGACGATCTCCTGCTCCTGCGGGACCAGCTCCAAAGTAGGGGCGGTCTGCTGGTCGTGGACGAAGCCTTCATGGACGTCTGCGACCCGACCGGCAGCGTCGCAGGCGATGTAGGGCAGGGCGGGCTGGTCGTCCTCCGCTCGTTCGGCAAGTTTCACGGCCTTGCGGGCATCCGGCTCGGTTTCGCCATCGCCGACCAACGAACTGCGACGGATTTGCGCGCAAAACTGGGCCCGTGGGCAAATTCCGGGTCCGCTTTGGAGATCGGAATCGAAGCGCTTTCCGACGACGACTGGCGCAGGACGGCCCGTGAGCGCCTGAACGCCGATGCCGCAAGGCTTGACGGCCTGCTGGCGCGAATGGACATCCCGGTCACCGGCGGAACGCCGCTGTTCCGTTTCGTGCGGTTTTCCGATGCGCCCCGGATCTTTGCCACGCTTGGCCGGGCCGGCATTATCATCCGCCATTTTGCCGACCGTCCGCACGACCTGAGGATCGGATTGCCGGGGATGGAGGAAGAATGGCGGCGTCTCGACCATGCGCTCGCCGGTTGGCGCCGGGCCGCAGCGTGAGGAACCGGTGACGGCGAGCTTCATCCACGTCAGCCCCGCGCGGCACGTCGCCTCGGTCATCGGACAATCCGGCGCCCGCCATCTGATCACCGTCCTCTCGCCGGGCTCGGCCTTCGAGCGCCCGCCGCTCATCGAGCCCGCCAACCACCTGAACCTTGCGGTCCACGACATCGTGCAGCACGAACACGGCTTCGTGTCGCCGGCTGCCAATCATGTGGCCGAGATCATCGCTTTCGCCCGGCGCTGGCCGCGCGAAGCGCCGCTGGCGATCAATTGCTATGCCGGCGTCAGCCGCTCGACGGCCTCGGCCTACATCGTCGCGGCCGCGCTCGATCCTGCCCGCGACGAGCGGGAAATCGCCTTGCAATTGAGGGTGTTATCACCAACCGCGACGCCCAACGCCCGGCTGATCGCCATCGCCGACCGGATGCTGGAAAGAAGCGGACGCATGGTCGCGGCGATCGAAGCGATCGGACGCGGCGAGGACTGCTACGAAGGCACGCCCTTCGCCTTGCCGGTCGGCTAGGTCTTCCGCTTCCTCAGGAGATAGGTATCGAACATCCAGCCCTTGCGGCGGCGCGCCTCTGCGCGGGTCTCGACGATCTTTGCCGCGACGTCCTCCAACCGGCCTGAAACCAGTATCTGGTCCTTCGTGCCGAGATAGGCGCCCCAGTAGATGTCGATGTTCCGGCCGTCGATCTCGGTGAAGGCGGTGCCGCCGTCGAGCATGACGACGACGCTGTCGGCGTTTGCCGGAAAGGCCTCGCGAAGGCGTCGGGCGGTCGTCACATGCACGGCATTGCCGATCGTGTTCAGCGCGATGCCATGGGCGGCGGCGAGCGCCTGGACGGCCGAGATGCCGGGGATGATCTCCACGGTGAAGTCGACGCCGCCGCGCGCCTTGAGCGCATCGAGGATGCGGATCGTGCTGTCGTAGAGCGCGGGATCGCCCCAGACCAGGAACCCGCCGCGCCCGTTCTCGCCAAGCCGCTCGATGAACAGCCTGCGCCAGATGTCGCCGATCGCCGCGTGCCAGTCGTCGACTGCTTCGCGGTATCCGGCATCGGCATCGCGAACGGGCATGGCGTAGCTGACGGCATCGACGGCGCGCCCTGCCAGATGCCGGTCCAGCATGGCGCGTCGGGCGTCGGCCAGTTCGGCCTTCTCCTCGCCCTTCTCGGGGATGAAGAAGACATCGACCGAGCGCATCGCCTCGATCGCCTGGAGCGTGACCTGGTCCGGGTGGCCCGGTCCCATGCCGATGACGAGTATGTGCCTCACGATGTCTCCCCGCGCGCCGCGCCGTCATAGCTGCGACGACCGTGGAATTGAAGCGCCGGGTTGACGCGGTGGGTTGACGTGCCTGCAGGCAGGGCGTAGCGCGGCCCGAGCACCCGGCGGAACCCGATGTCCGAAGTCATCGCACTTGTCCTGCCCTTTTTCGGCCTGATCTTCGCGGGCTTCGCGGTTGCGCGCATCACGCGCCAGCCGCTGGAAGCGCTGGGCTGGATGAACACTTTCATCGTCTACGTCGCGCTGCCCACGCTGTTCTTCCAGCTGGTGGTCAAGACGCCCGTCGAGCGGCTGACCGAGTGGGGCTTCATCTTCGGCTCCGTGTTCACGACCTATGTGGTCTTCGCGATCATGTTCGTCGTTTCCGCTATCGTGTCCCGCGGCGAGATCGCGGAATCGACCATCAAGGGCCTCGCCGCGGCCTACGGCAACATCGGCTACATGGGACCGGGCATCGCCCTGCTCGCCTTCGGCGAGGAGGCGGCGGTTCCCGTCGCGCTCATCTTCTGCTTCGAGAACATCATGCACTTCGCCATCGCGCCGACGATGATGGCGCTGGCGGGCGGCGAGAAAGGGAGCCCCGGCCAGCTGGCGCTCGGCGTCCTTCGGAAGATCGCGCTGCACCCGTTCATCATCGCCACATTCCTGGGCGTCGTGGGCGCGTACCTCCATTTCCAGCCGCCAGTGGCGATCGAGCGCCTGCTGGAATATCTGGCGCGGGCAGCCGCGCCGTGCGCGCTGTTCGCCATGGGCGTCACGCTCGCGCTGCGACCCTTGAATCGCGTGCCGGTCGAGATCGCGCCGATCGCCATCCTGAAGCTGATGATCCACCCGGCGCTCTGCTACGTGGCGCTGAGCTGGATCGGCGATTTCTCTCCGACGTGGGTGTACTCCGCCGTCCTGCTGGCGGCGCTGCCGACCGCGACCAACGTCTTCGTCCTCGCGCAGCAATACGGCGTCTGGGTCCAGCGCGCCTCGGCTTCGATCCTGCTGACGACGCTGATGTCCGTTGGAACGGTGACCGGCCTGCTCTACCTGATCCGATCAGGCATCCTGCCGCCGGACCTGTTTCCAGGCCATTGAGGCCATCGCGGAAAAGCCGCTGCCGGGGCGCATTCCTTCCCGCATGAAGAAGGCCCTGAGCGGCGCGAAGGCGCCGAGCACGCCGAGCCCCGCGGTTCTTCCGAGTTGGGCCGGAAGCATGTCGGAGAGCAATGACATGTTGAGAAGGGTCACAGCGCCGGTTCGCGCGAGGATGTCGGGGCGGCGCCGCGACGCATAGGCGGTCATTGCCCGGTCAGACCCCGGGTCGTCGGCATTTTCCGCTGCGATCGCAACGAGATCGGACACGTCCCTGATACCGAGGTTGAGGCCTTGAGCGCCGATCGGCGGGAAGACATGCGCGGCCTCGCCGACCAGCGCCACGCGGTTCTTGGCGTGGCTGAGGGCGACCACGGCCGACAGCGGATAGACCTGCCGGCCGGGCTCGACCGTCACCCGGCCCAGCATCGACTGCATCCGATCCTCGACACGGCGCGAGAGGCTCGCATCGTCGAGCCCGGCGAGTTCGGCCGCGGTCTCCGGCCGCAGCACCCACACGAGGCTCGAACGGTCGCCCGGAAGCGGCACCTGCGTGAACGGTCCGGTCTCGGTGTGGAGTTCGGTCGAGATGCTCCCATGCGGTCGCGTATGGGCGAAGTTCAGCACCAGCGCCGACTGCGGCCAGTCTCGCGTCGTCACCTTGATGCCCGCTGCGTCACGGGCGGGCGACGCGCGACCGTCAGCCGCGACGACCAAAGAGCCTGCCAGCTTTGTTCCGTCCGGCAGCACGGCAGTCGCCATGTGTTCATCGAGGGACCAGCGCTCGACGATGGACCGGGTCCAGGTGATGCGGGCGTCGGATTCGACTGCCTCGCGCAGGATGCGGTTCAGCGCGACGTTGGGCACGTTCGTGCCAAAGGCGTCCTCGCCGATTTCCCCTGCGCGGAACGAGACGGTCGGGCTGCGCAGAAGCCGGGTGGTGCCGTCGACGATGCGCATGGTCCGGAGGGAAGCACCGTCCGCCTCGAGCCGGGCACGCAGGCCGAGGCGTCCAAGGAACTCGAGCGCCGGCATCATCAGGGCCGTCGTGCGGCGGTCGTCGGCGCGCACCGGCGGGCCGACAAGACGCACCGGAAAGCCTTCGTTCGCGAAGGCAAGTGCTGCGATCAGGCCGGCCGGACCCGTGCCGGCGACGACCACCGGCGGTTTTGCCGTTTCGGACCGAGCCTTCACCATCTTCGGCGGATACCCTTCTGCAAGCGCTGCCGTCAGGTATATGGGACCGGCTAGGTCGCGATCAACGCGGCCTTTTGGTGCAGTGATGGCGCAGGCAGACGACCGTTTCGACCACCTCGACGCCGGCGGGCGCGGCGTCGCGGCCGTGGCGCGCGAACCGCGCGCCCTGGTCTGGACCGTCGCCGGGGCGGCCGTTGCCCTCGCATGGGCGATGCTCTTCACCATGTCGGCTTCCGTCGCCGGCCAGGAAATGCCCGACTGGCTGCCGGCTTTCCTGCCTGACGCCCTGGCGCAGTTTCTCGAACTCTGTCTCGGCGCATCGCCCGTGGCCGGCGGAGGTCTGGAGCAGTTCTTCGCGCTCTGGGCGATGTGGATGCTGATGTCGGTGGCGATGATGCTGCCATCGGCAGCGCCCCTCGTGCGGACCTATTGCGAGATCGCCGACACGGCGCGTGCCAAGGGCGAGGCTGTGGTGCATCCGCTCGTCCTGGTCGGCGGCTATCTGGGTGTCTGGGCGGCAGCGTCGGCCGGATTCGCGGCTCTTGCGATGATCGCCGCCGCGCAGGGCGCCGACGGCACGCGGACGCCGGCGACCGGGCTTTTCGGCGCCGGCGCTCTGGCGATAGCCGGGCTCTACCAGTTCAGCGGCCTGAAGGAGGCGTGCCTGAAGAAGTGCCGTCGCCCCTTCACGATCCTGTTCGCGCGCTGGAGCACGAAGCCGGCGGCGATCCTGAAACTCGGGGCGCAGCAGGGCCTGTGGTGCCTGGGGTGCTGCTGGGCGCTGATGCTTGTGATGTTCGCGGCCGGGCTGATGAACATCTTCTGGATGGCGCTGCTGTCGCTATTCGCGGCCGTCGAGAAGCAGGTCGGCGGGAAGGCGCTCAGCCGGACGGCGGGCGTTATCCTGCTTGTATGGTCGGTTGCGCTGCTAGTATTGTCGGCGCGGGTTGCGTGAGGGCGTTCGATGGCCGTTGAGAGCTGGGCAATGAAAGGGGAACTGGTTCTCTCCTGCAATTGCACCGTTTTCTGCCCTTGCGTGCTGTCGCTGGGCGGTCACTCGCCGACAGAGGGCTACTGCCAGACCTGGGCCGGCTTCCGCATCGACCAGGGCCATTTCGGCGACGTCGAGTTGTCCGGCCTGAACCTCGGGCTGATCATGGAGATCCCAGGCTACATGAGCCGCGGCAACTGGACCGCCGGCCTGTTCCTCGACCAGCGCGCCTCGATCTACGCAGAGAAGGCGATCGGCAAGATCTTCTCCGGCAAGGCCGGCGGCACCACGTCGCTGCTGTCGATCCTGGTCGGCAAGTTTCTCGGCATCGAGCGTCAACCCATCAGTTACGAGGTCAAGGACAAGACGCGGCTTTTCTCGATCCCCAAGATCATCGACGGTGCGGTGACGCCCATCCCGGGCAAGGATCGCGAGAAGGACACCGTTATCTCCAATTCCGAGTACTGGATCGCGCCGGAGATCATCGTCGCGAAAGCCGACAAGAGCCGCCTGCGCGCCTTCGGCCGCAACTGGAATTTCGCCGGCCGTTCGGCCGAGATCTGCAAGCTGGACTGGCGCGGCCCCTGATGAAACGAGTCAGTGCGAAACAATTGGCGGCCCGGATCCCGAAGCCGCGCAAGAAGGTCACCTGGCCACAGGCGCGCGCCTTCGCGGTTCACCTTCTGACCGCGTCGGGTTCGTTCCTGGCCTTCCTCGCGCTCGTCGCGGCCAGCGAGGAGCGCTTCACGGCCATGTTCTGGTGGCTGGGCCTCGCGCTTCTGGTCGACGGCATCGACGGACCAATCGCCCGCAAGCTGGAAGTGAAGGAGATCCTGCCGACCTGGTCGGGCGAGCTCCTCGACAACATCATCGACTACTTCACCTATGTGATGCTGCCGGCCTTCGCGCTCTACCAGCGCGGCCTGATGGGCGAGGGCCTGTCGTTCCTCTCGGCGGCGATCATCGTGGTGTCGAGCGCGATCTACTACGCCGACACCGGCATGAAGACGAAAGAGAACTTCTTCAAGGGTTTCCCGGTCGTCTGGAACATGGTCGTCTTCGTGCTCTTCGTGATCGAGCCGGGCGAGTGGATTTCCTTCGCGGTCGTCGTCGCCGCCGGCATCCTCACCTTCGTGCCGATCAACTTCCTGCACCCGGTCCGCGTCGTCAGGCTGAGGCCGGTGAACATTGCGGTCATGCTGCTCTGGTGCGCCTTCGGCGGGCTGGCTCTGGCGCAGGCGGCGCTCGCCGAATTCTACAGCCAGATCGGCGTCCTCGCCGAACACGTCTCGACCTTCATCAAGGTCGGCATCGCCGTGACCAGCCTCTATCTCTTCGGCATCGGTGCGGTGCTCCAGGCCTTCCCCAATCTCGGAAAGAAGCAGCAGAATGCCTAAAGCGGTCCGTATCCACGCCACCGGCGGCCCCGAGGTCCTGACCTACGAGGAGGTCGAGACCGCGGCGCCCGGTGCGGGCCAGGCCGTGGTCCGCCAGACGGCGATCGGCCTCAACTTCCTCGACGTCTACTACCGGACGGGCCTCTACCCGGCGCCGAACGGCATGCCCCTGACGCCCGGCGGCGAGGGCGCCGGCGTCGTCTCCGCGCTGGGTGAGGGGGTCACGGACCTGAAGATCGGCGACCGCGTCGCCTATACCGCGCCGCTCGGCGCCTATTGCGAGGAGCGCGTGATCGCCGCCGACCGCCTGGTGAAGATACCCGACGGCGTCAGCGACGAGCAGGCGGCAGCCCTGATGCTGAAGGGCATGACGGCCGCCTACCTCGTGCTGCGCTCGCATGCGGTTCAGCGCGGCGAGACGATCCTCTGCCATGCGGCAGCGGGCGGCGTCGGCCTGCTGCTCGGCCAGTGGGCGAAGCACCTCGGCGCGACCGTCATCGGCACGGCGGGCGGCCCGGACAAGGCCGCGCTGGCTCTCACGAACGGCTACGACCACGTGATCGACTACACGAAGGAAGACTTTGTGCCGCGCGTCCTGGAGATCACCGGCGGGGCGAAGTGCGACGCGGTCTACGATTCGGTCGGCAAGGACACGTGGGCCGGCTCGCTCGACTGCCTGAAGCCGCTCGGCATCTTCGTGTCGTTTGGCCAGTCCTCCGGCCCGATCCCGCCTTTCCCGATCACGATGCTCTCGCAGAAGGGGTCGCTGTTCGTCACGCGGCCCACGCTCTTCGTCTACATCGCGAAGCGACCCGATCTCGAGCGTTATGCCGCGGCGATGTTCGACGTGGTGGGCAGGGGCGTCGTGAACGTATCCATCAACCAGCGTTATGCGCTGAAGGACGCGGCGAAGGCCCATGCCGATCTGGAAGCGCGCCGCACCACAGGCACGACGATTCTGATACCGTGACGGCCGTCGCGGCGGTGGTGCATTCCCCCTGGATTCGCTGAAAATCTTGAAGCACTTTCAAGCTCCGGCCTTGTTTGCCTAGGCGCGATGCACCGCCTACGATGCAGGCGGGAACATAGAACACGTCTGTAAATCAGACCGGGAGGCACTGTGAGCGACACGCTCGACACGGGTGCCGCGCCTCTTCTCGAGGTGCGTGGACTGACGAAGATATTCGGGTCTCTCAAGGCCTGCGATCAGGTCGACCTGATCATTGGCAAGGGAGAGATCCACGCCCTTCTCGGCGAGAACGGCGCCGGCAAGTCGACGCTGGTCAAGATGCTGTTCGGATCGCTCGAACCGCATTCCGGCGAGATACTGTGGGACGGCAAGCCGGTGCGGATCGCGAGCCCGAGCGCTGCCCGCAAGCTCGGCATCGGCATGGTCTTCCAGCATTTCTCGCTGTTCGAGGCGCTGACCGCGGCCGAGAACATCGCGCTGTCGCTCGACGACAAGACGCCGATCTCCACCATCGCCGCCAAGGCCAAGGCGCTGTCCTACAGCTACGGCCTGCCGCTCGACCCGTATTCGCTGGTCGGCGACCTGTCGGTCGGCGAACGCCAGCGCATCGAGATCATCCGCTGCCTGCTGCAGAAGCCGGAACTCATCATCCTCGACGAGCCGACCTCGGTGCTGACGCCGCAGGAAGCCGACAAGCTGTTCGAGACGCTCGAGCGGCTGCGC
>VFQP010000238.1_pt1 | contig 132883 bp, 239 predicted proteins | sample 3512351 | NCBI WGS metagenome assembly VFQP01 (sample SAMN10412372, study PRJNA504923) | tailings metagenome | isolation source: Relicate 1 Philex TSF1 revegetated site | place: Philippines: Tuba, Benguet | collected 2017-08-29
GGTGGTGCATTGTCATGTGATGGTGCATTGTCATGTGATGGTGCATTGTCATGTGATGGTGCATTGTCATGTGGTACATTGAATAGCACATGACAGGTGATATGACTGCATGCAAATGCTTGTGCCCTTACCAACCACCATGCACACACTCTACTATGCACACACCACAATGCACACCCACACACCTTGATATTGACGTCAGCACCTGCACGCAACAGCTCCTCCACCTTGGGTGTGTCATTCTCCTTGGAGGCAAACACCAACAAGATGTCAGCTGGGTGCATACCACCTGTGGGGGGGGTGGAAGTGTGCAGCATACCATGTGTGGGGGGGGATCATGGGCAGCACGCCATGTGTGTGAACAACATACAACAGCATGTGTGTATGTGCACACACATCAATCCCCACTGAAGGAGTTGTATGCTCAATACCACACATGCTGAATATGACACACACACAAAACCCGCTATACAACCCACTGCCATCACTACATGCCATCACTACATACTTGCAATGATGGCGTCCATGCTGTCATAGTTGCCCTCCACAGCCAACAAACCGATGTATGCAAAGTAATCAGCCACGTCCTCCTCACTGTACTCGTCGCGTCCCTGACTGCCATACACACCTGGGGGATACAGTGATGCGAACACAGTGTGTATGCCTCCTATCTCTCCTATCACACACTCGGTCAAACAACATAATGATACCTGCGCTAGCAGAGTCTTGCCTCAGTTTTGAGAAAAATGACTGTGCTTTGACGGCATCGCGTTGTGCAGTTCGCGTCAAAGCGTGCCCAGGTCGTGGCAGCTGCACGAGGTGGCTGCCATTTGGGGGAGCATTCGCTCGCTGCATGGTGCACATGCACGGCTTGTAGGCACTCTGGATCATGGCAACGGTCTGCATGGTGATTATGGAGAGTTGCAAATGGTTGGGACGTATTTTGCGACGAGTTGTTGCTTGATTTTTGTGCAAATACAACAAGATAGACTTCGCTAGGAAGAAAAAAAAAAGTGTCGTGTGCACCCAATTCACAATCCCATACCAAACAGTTTCTTGCAAACCAAAGGTGCAAACCATCCTTCCATCACCAACCAACCAATATCACACACCAGCAACAAACAATCCACCAACTCCTTGTCCCTCCCTTGCAGCATGGCTGGGGAAGAGCTTTTTGCTGATTTGGTCCCCAACAAACGTGCTTCGTCTAAAAGCCCAGACAATGGCAAGCCATATGGCGGTGGGCAAGAAGATCCGGTGATCGCACCATCATACGACTCAACTTCCTCCCGAGAAAACCACCGTGATGGTCCCATGGTGTGTGTGTTGTTTTTTTGTGGGGTGGGGTATACATTTGTCATGTATAAGCACAGTGTTGTCACCCATGTGAACAACAGAGGAAGGACCCACCCACGTTGCGTGATGCCACTGCCAATGCAGTTGATGTGGCTGTCAGTGCATCATTAGATCGCTTAATGAAACGTATTATGCCTAGGTTTGATGAGTTTATGGAGGAAACCACACGGTATGAGGTTGGGGGGATGTGCAGGTGAGATGCGGTCATCATCACACCATCTCAACTGTACCATCAACACACCCTCAGGCGCCTGCAAACCATTGAGAGCCGTTGTGAAACCATCGATCAAGCGGTCATTGACCTGCGTGAGGTCAGTGGGGTGCGCGACGAAACAGTGAAGGAGCGCTTGCAGAGCATTGAAAAGCAACTGCGTGAGGTCATCCGTGGTGTGCAACTGATCCGTGACAAACAGGTTTGTGGGTTATATAGTGGGTGTATATACACACTCTCTTATAAACATACATGTACACTATTCCGATGATGGTGCATGAGTATGGTGTGATGACTGTGTTGAGAACGACCATCAGTCGAGTTGATAATCATGCTTGGTATTGCATAGCAATACGCAATTGCCACATGTCCACACGCACAGGAGCTTGCAGAAGCACAAGCAGAACTGGCAAAGCTGACTATCAAGGTACGTGTGATGGTGTCATTTGATGTTGAACGACATGTGCGGTGATGTCAATGTGTTCCAATCATGTTCCACACTACACCCCAACCATATCCCATAACCCACAGAAGGATGTACCTGCAGCTGACAGCAGCAGCCCCACAGCCCCAGACGCCCCACCTGCTGCTGCTGCTGCACCAACCACCACCACCTCAACCGCACCACCACCTGCCGCACCCACACCAGATGCATCCCAACCTCCCACAGCAGCACCTGTAACAGCACCAGTAACAGCAGCACCTGTAACAGCACCAGTAACAGCAGCACCAGTGGCAGCAACCCCATCAGCACCCCCCGCTGCATCCACCCCTGCTGTACACGCACCACCCCCCCCACCACCAGCAGCAGTCCCTGTACCACCACCACAGCAACCAGTACCACCAGTGCCGCAGCCTGTTGCACCACAAGCACCCCAGGTGTGTGTGTAGCGTGTGTGTGTATGGAGAAAGTAGAGGTGTTGGTGTGTGTGAGGTGGTATGATGACACCATGATGTGGTGTACCCATAATCCCATGCTTCCACACACATCCCTCCCCCACACACACAGGAGGCACCGCCACCACCACCATACAGCACACCATCAGCACCTCAAGTTGCCCCCCCCCAATACATCTCCCAACCCCCGCCGCCTCCGCCACCACAGCAGCAGTATGCACCCACCCCACCCCAACCCCCACCACCGCAGCCCCCCCTCGCACGACCCCCACCACCCCCACCTGCATACGCAGCACCACCCCCCAACCCCTATGCACCCATGCCTCCCCCACAACAGCAACCACCCCCACCACCTGCATACTCCCAGCCACCCCCGCCACAGCACAAACCCCCACCACCGGGGGGGTACCCGGGGGGCCCTCAGATATATGGGCCACCCCCGCCTGGGCTTGTACCACAGTATAGCGCCAACAGTGGGTCTGGTGGCGGCCTTGCACAACCCCCACGGTATGGTCGTTGGCAATATTTGGCATGAGCAGTATATGGTCCACACGTACTATGCATCCCTGCACACACGCGCAGGTATGGGTCGATGCCCCCCATGCAAGGCGGGCATGGTAGTGGTGGTGCCCCCCCCCCCACCCACACCAAGACGATGACAGTGGATCAAGTTGTCAACGAGGTGTCGAGCATGGGCTTTGCACCCTATCAGGTCAAGGATGTCATACGGGATATGATCAACGATGGGCAAAACATCGACTTGAATGTGGTCATTGATCGCCTCACCAATGGCACCAAGTAGAGAGCTTGTGTGTGGTCTGTGGTTGGTGTGCATTGTGAAGGGCATCCATGGTGTTCGTGTTGCAACAACAAGCCAGTGCATGGTGTCACTTACACTCGGTGAGGTGATCAAGAGGCCTGAAAGTAAAATTTTGGATGCAGTGGTGCAATAGTGTGTAATATCAGTAGTGTGTGTAACAAGGCATACCAAGGCCATTTAACAACGTCCATTGCAAGCAGCTCTCGCCCTGTGAATCATCCGCCTTGCCAAAGTTTCCACGTCCATCCCCAGCCTGTGTCGTCATCCACTTGCCATCACCACATGGTTGCACATCAGTCACAGAGAAGATCCATGTGAAACGCTCGAGTCAAGCCTAGATGTTGCCATCCACAAATGGAGTGCTGCCCATGCCCGAGGATTCTTCAGGCAGCAACCCAATAGAACCAGTTGTATCTGCTCCACAGCCAAGCAACCCAATAGAACCAGTTGTATCTGCACCACCAGTGGGACGTCGACGGCAGCGAGCCCGCCCCCCTGCGCCCGACACCGACGTGGTCGACCTCACAGTTGCCAACCCAGTGCTTGGAGAGCCCATACGTCCTGCACAAATCCCAGCTACCAGCATTGATGAAATTGAGATTGTTGCAGTCCGACGCACCACTAGAGCACCACCGCTATCGTCGTCGTCGCCTGCCGTTGCCATCACGGGGGTTGTTCCTGCACGTCGACCACGATCAGCAGAAGGGGATCGCCTGACCCCAGCGAGAAGACAGCGGGTGGGGGGACACAGCTTGGATGCCTGGCCTGATGTGGGTGCTGTCAGGAACCCATGGGGGGATGCCCGAAACCACCCGCAGCAATCTGCAAGTCGGCCATCTCATCCAGCCATCCCTGAAGCATCGCTCAGCCCCAAGGAGGAGGCCCCTCGGTGTCCTGTGTGCTTGGAGGGCTACCGCAATCCATCCTGCGGGCCATGCGGGTATGTGTGTTTTGTTGGGGTGAGCATATGTGGGGTGGTGTTGACACACCCAGTGCGCACTCGCAATGGTTATACAGGCATTTGTTTTGCAATGAGTGCTTAGTGCAGGTTGCTAAAGCCAGCAAGAAATGTCCCATGTGCAAAAAGGGGATCACGCTCAAGCAGATCAAGCGTGTGTACTTTGCATGAGAAGGTGGGTTGTGGCTGATGTGTGTACAATCAACACTTGTTGGTGTATCAACACTTGTACACACCACTTGTAGTACTGCGACCATTGACGACAACCGACAACAAGGAATAAGCATTACAACATAATTCAAGTAGAAACAACAACGGATACAATTTTTTATCACAATCATCCTGCTTGTTGTATCAGTAACATCAGTAACACCATCTAGTAACACATCAGGCCATCATCATCACGCCAACTTCACACCCTTGGCCATGATGGCCTCCAGCATGGCCTTGTTGCGCCCATGGTACTTGTCTCCCTGCTTGCGGTCCCAGTGCACCGCATCCACGCCTGCTTCTATACATCGCTCTGCTACCATAGTGCCTACCAGTGCACATGCTGGGATGCCGGTTTTGGGGAGCTCTGATTCTCGAATTGCCTGTGTGGGGTGGTGCATGCAATGGTGATGCTAGCTATGTGTTTTCCCTCTCAGCACACCAACTCTCACCTTTTCTATAGTGCTTGCAGCTGCAACAATATGTCCGTCTTCTGAGCGAACAATCTGTGCATATGTGTATCGACCAGACATGAACATTTTCAACAGGTAGGGTGGCTTTGGGAGCTGGCTTGCAATCTTGAGTGCACGCTTGAATCTATTGATGGGACCCATTGCACGGGGGATTGAGATTACTGTCTGCACGAATTGTTGGCTGCAGTGAAATAAAAGGAGTTTTTGCTGCAGTGCTGAAATACAAGGAAAGGAAGTTTGCAGTCATTCACGATGCGTCCGTACTTGCCTGATCTACCAGATCTACCAGATGACGAAGAGGAGCTGCTTGCAGTTCAGGTAGATTGCTTGCTGATCATGTGCATCCATCATCAACTCCTAAGCACCTTGACCACCACAAACAACGTGCTTTACAAACCACTGCGTACAGAGGGATTGGATGGCAAGGAGGCCAGAGCTAGCAACACGCGTCTCACGAGTGGCGCCATCCACCACCACCACCAGTAGTGACTGCCCATCACGAACAGTACGCTTTGCAGAGGATGCAGCAGCACACAGCATGGATGATGGGGAAACCAGTGGGCAGCTACCACAATCAAGTAGACAGCCACAACGGCAGCAGGACGGTATGGCATGCGGTGTGCAGGGCGTGTGGAAAAACAGAGAGTGTGTGCATGCACAGTGTGTGCATTGGTGTACATTTTATGCACAGGTGTCCTTGGCGTCTTTGTGGGTGCTGTACAAGAACGCACTACAACAAAGCCAATGGATGAAGATAACCTGCCAGTTGACAGTACTGCTGGTGGTGGTCATGCTGCTGCTGGTGGTGGACATCACACAGGTGGTGATGGTTTTCCCAAAGCCACACATAGAAAGCTGTCCAAGGTATTTTGTTGTTGTTTATTGTATGTAAACATGCTTTGCAATTGTATGTTGTATGTATCACATGCATATCATCATTACACACACGCGCGCGCGCATGTCATCATTACATACACACACATCATCATTACATACACACATATGCCATCATTACATACACACATATATGTCATCATTACACATACACATATACATAGTTTGCTTTGGGGAGGGCAGCTAGCCAAGCAGCAACAGCAACAACAGGAGAAACAAAAGGGGACACAAATGCAAGCACCAGTAAAAGTGGCGGCGGCGGTGGTGGTGGTGATGGTGGTGATGTGAGGGGGATTGGCAATGGTAGGGGCAGTGTTGGTGGTGACAGGGACGAGGCATGGCAGCGTATTGCAGCAATGACCGATGAAGAGGTGTGTGGAATGTGTATTGCATAGTGTCTGTGTACAGGCAGACATACCCATATATACTATTGTACATAGTGTAGTATACATAGAGTATATATAGAGTATGCACATGCATTTCATGATCATAACACACTACATGAGGTTCATGACACACTACATGGTACAATACACACACACACCAAACACACAGCGTGCCGCTGCACATGAAGAACTGCAGGCGCGTTTCTCCCCAGCCACACTTGCATTCCTCAAAGACCGTGGTCAACGCCATGGTCAACAAAGTGGTCCACAAAGTGGTCCACAAAGTAGTCAACGTCATGGTAAACAAAGTAGTAAGCAACATGGAGTGACAACACCTCAACCACAACCATCACAACCACTAGCATCACCATCACAATCACATCACCAAGCAACTGCCATACAAGCCCCCCACCCCCCCAATACACCCCTGTTGCCTGTACGACAGCTGTTGTTTGATATGGAGGGTGAGTGTGTTGCAGTAGCAGAGGGGGTGGAGGCGCAGCGTGTCAATTCTGTTCAATATGCACTGCAGAATGACCCATTGAGGTGTGTTGTGGTTGTTGTTGTTGTCGGCGTGTTGTGTGGTATGTTGAGTGTTTGTTGTGTGTTTGTTGTGTGTTTTGATGAGCATGTGTGAGTATGTGCATACATGCATTGCTACTGCATATCCCACATATCAACAAGCATGCAACACCACACCCCTCACAAACACCCCTCACAAACACCACACGCCTCACTCCACAACACAATGCAGTCAAGATCAAGGTATGGTTGGTCAAGGCACGAGCCTCTTCACAGCAGTGGTCATGTTGAGAAGTGCAGTCACACAACAACGGGTACTTGGTGCTCGGTTGCTCTCTCATGTGTTGACCAAGGCAATTCCCACCAAGGGGATGGTGTTGGGTGACGGACGTGTGGTGTCACCTGCTGTTGTGCTTGCTGGTATGTGTGGGAGTGTATGTTGGGGGTGTGTATGTGTATGTGGGTGTGTATGTGTGTGTGTGTGTGGGTGTGTATTGGGTGTATATGTTTGTGTAAACATGTGCAAGTATATGTGTGTACCACAACACATACCAATACAAACACACACCACACCCATTACAACACAACCCCTCCCCCCCCCACACACACACCCCGCACACCAATATCAAATAATATTAATAAATAATAATACACACCTTCAGACACCACCACACCTTCAGGCACCACCACACCAGTGTTTCCCGGTGTTGTATGGCTAGATGTATACCACTGCCTTGTGCATGACCTAGATATTGGGGGGGCCCTGTGTGGGGCCCTGGATGTAGAGGGGAGGCCCCCTGCTGTCACTGCTGCACTAGAGACATTGGGGGTGTTGCTACAAGGGGTGGGTGGGGTGTGGAGGGACGATGCTGGGGAGATCGCCGTACAAGGTGGGTTGTTATTAGTATTGATAGGGTTTTATTTTGCTTGTAAGGGGTTGTAAGTTTTGGTTTGTTTATAAAGGGTATTGGGAAATCAAGGGGATGGTGGATGTGATCTGGATGGAACTGCATGGTGGTGCATGGTGTGACACACAGGGTGTGGGTGTGGGTGTGTACAGTATATTAAGGGTTGCTGTGTGTCATGTTGCCAACAATGTGTATCACAATACCCACCTACCCACCCCATACACCCCTTGCAGTTGTCACACCATGGTTTCCTGCATACACATGGCAGCGTACATACCCTGGAGCACCATGGCAACTGGCACTCCCCCCCCCCCCCACACACACCGATGATGCACCTACCACCACCACTACCACACACACCACCACCCCACATGCAATTGCCCAAGTTGACCCACTCCGCGGCCTCGTTGCCATGGGCCTGGTCAAACGTCTCTCCCGGGTGTTGACCGACCCCCATGCGGGCCCCATGCGCCCCCCCGCGCTCCGTGTGCTGCGATGGTGTGTGGAGGGCGATCCGCTGGCAATACAGGATGTGCTCTCCTGTGGTGGGCTGTTGCAGGCGTTGTGGAGTGTGGGGCTCCAAGGGGGGCCCGCCTCCCGGGTGGACATGGTGTGTGTGCTCCGCATGGTGTGTGCATCTGGGGAACACGGTGTCAGGGCTGCTACACGTGGTGGATTGTTGCCTGCAGCAGTCACCATCATCACGCCTGCTGTGCATGATACCCATGTACTGCACACAAACGTCCCTGTGGAGGTGCATGCTGGGGTGTTGGGGGCAATGGTGGCTGTTGTTTCAAGTGACAAAGAGGGGGCCCTGCCGTTTTTGCACGTGTGGTACCCTGTGCTTGCCGCTGCACTCACTCGACCACCAGAGGAGCAGGGGGGTGGAGGGGGGGTGAGAACAAACACCACACAAGGGGGTGCAAAGCAGGGTGGTGGTGTAGTGCATAGGCAGTGTGTGCTGGGGAGTGTAGCGTATGAGATTGTGAGGAGGGTGGTGATGAGCACTGGCAGGTGTGGTGTGTGGTGTGTGGGTGGTGTGTGTGTTTATGTTGTGTGTATGTACTTGTTTACGATCATGTGTGTGTACATGTGTACGTATGTATGACATTGATCACGCATCATAACCCCACCACCCCTGCATACACACCACAGTGACGCCCAACACACTTTTTCTGATGCTCATGATGCTGACGACACCAATAACAACACCAATAACAACACCAATAGCGATAACAACACCAGTACCAATATACACACACACCAACAAGTACCACCAATACTCACGTCCATTGCACATGAAGCAGTCGGGTGGTTGCAAAGTCAAACATTGTTGACCGAGTGTGTCCATGCACCACTGTTGACCATGCATGTGTATGCATCTGTCATGCAATTCTTGACCGGTATGTGGGAGAGAGGGTGTGTGATGTGTATTGTTACGAGTGTGTGTGTGTATTGTATAATAATGCGTTGGTCTCAGTGTATGGCATCTGCATACATCATGCACATGCACACGTCCTCCATACCCATCAACAGACACCATAAATACACACCATCACACACACCATACCCACCACTCCCCACAGTGTACGTCACCACATACACACCACCACCCTCATTCACCACCACTGTTGTTACATCACTCGCCAACATACACCCTGCTACCAACACTGCCATTACATTTCTCTCCCAAGTACACACCTTGAATACGCATGATGCTCATGATATATCTGATGGTCATGAAGCTACAGATACTCATAATACCACCACACACATTGAATCCCCACATTATGCGACCCCCCCCCCCACCACCACTACCACCGCCACCACCACCACCACCAACACGATTATTGTGTGTCGTTTCATATCCTCCCTGTTGCAGTTGGCACATGCATGTGGTGCGTGTGATGTACTCAGCAGTGTGTGTCCAGCAGTACTGACAGCATGTACCCAGGCAGCTTCCCAGGCAGCTTCCCCCCATGTAGCTTCCCAGGCATCATGTACTGCTGAGGCAGGTGCACCACAAGAGACAGGTGTCCCCCAAGACACACAACAACATGGACAGTCACAGAACGTCAGCATCATGATGGTGGGGTTGGGACAGGGGGGGAAACAGGGGGGACAGCAGTGGTTGCATCCCTGGCACAGACCATTGTTGCAAGCACACAATGCATTGCTACACATGGTTGCTGTAGCGTGTGAGGTGATGCCAATACATGCTGTGGAGGGTACTGGGATGGTCAATGAGGGAATGGTTAATGAGGGAATGGTCAACGAGGGAATGGTCAACAAGGAAATGGTCAACAAGGAAATGGTCAACAAGGAAATGGACAGCAAGGAAATGGTCAACAGCAATGCTCCCTTCAATACCATGGTCAACCTCATGTGTAATGCATGTGTGCATGTGCTCCAACTGGCACCCCCTGGCAGTGAGAGTATTGCCCTACGTGTGTTGAGTGTACTGACACGAGTTGATGTGTTGGGTGTACTGACACGTGCAGCATGGAAGGTGCTTGAGAAGATGCAGGCAGAGGTGCCTGTGCTGTGTCATGCAGTTGCTTGGGGGAGGGTGGATGGGATACATAGTATGGTAAGTGTGGGTGTGGGTGGGGGGGGTGGGGTTATGCAAATCAACAACTAGAACACCCCATGAACAACAGTTCCAATACCACCACCACCATCAGGATGAAGGCACGCGCCCCCCATTTGCACTACCCAGTACACCTAATCCCCGTGTGCTACACCATGTGCTCAGACAGGGATTGGTGGGGCAATGGTTGGGGCTACAACTACACATAGATGATGATGATGACCATAGTGGTGGTGGTCATGGTGGTGGTGGTCGCACAACACCTGCAGCATCACGGTATGCATGATGTGCTTGTTACACCTGTGTACTTTGAGTGTACAGTGTGTATGTTGTGGATCACGCATGCTTCAGCACTTACACACGTATACAAACCACAATGCACCCCTCGTTTGACATACACACACACACATACATACATACACCCATACATACACCCATACCACCCCCCATACAAAAAAAAAGCCCACCCCTGGTGCTCCCTTCCAACACCCCACCCCCCTCTGAGGGTGGTTTTTGGCCAGTGCATCATTCCCGCCTCCCCCTCCCACGTCAGTGGCTCCTTGGCCTGCCCGCCACCCCACCCCCCACCCCCGAAAACCTCACCCACCCCCTCCACCACCATGCAGCTGCCTGGTGGTCATATTCCACAGGGGTGGGGTACCAGCTGCTGTTGCTCCTGGGTATGTATGCAGTCGGTGGTGTGCAGGGTGGTGTGGGGGGGCATGACAGGGGGGTGGGTGCGCAGGGGGCCCTGTTGGGGGCCCTGTTGCGGTTGGTGTTTGACCCGGACAATAATGAGAAAGAGGAGGGGTGCCAAGAAAGCGAGGATGAAGAGGATGCATGGTATGTGTGGTGTGGGGTGTTTGGTGTGTTTGGTAGGCAGAAGTTGAATCTCCCCCTTTCTTTTCTTTCCCCAGGCGCAATGCAATGGTTCGTTGGTCACTTGCTCCCCTGCTGTACAGTACAGTCGTAGCAGCACCAGCTTCTTCCTGTGGAGGACAACCACAGCAACACAGCAACACATCTGCTCGCGATGGGGAGCCACACCCTGCTGCATGTTTTCCCCCCACAACGAGCAACTCTACAACCAGTACTCTACCACACCAATCGACATGGCATGGTGTTGATGTTGGTCTTGTTGAGCGTGTGACAGAGCATTATTGTGCAGCGTCCTATGGAGATGTGTTGTTTGGGTCAGTACTGGCGATGCTGTTGAAACCGGGGGTACCTGGTGTCCTGCAGGTATTTGTGATGGTGGGGGGCGGGTGTGCAGATGTCATCATCACAGATGTCGTGGCAAGCAATACATGGGTGATCATGCACAGGATACGGTGAGGCGTGTGCTCAAGGAAGAACGAGGGCAACTGCCAGCACAAGACGTGTTTGCTCAGGGTGCTTTGTTGTTTTGATTATTTTGTTGTTTTTCAAGGAAATAAGACGTGAAATACGTCATACAAATCAACCACGAACAAATAAACATGAAACACGTACAAAGCAATGCGTTGAGGCGGGTTGTTTGATGACATCGTTGCGAGGAAACGACACCTGCTCGAAATCCAATGGTCCATGCACGTATCCTAGTCCAAGTCGCTTTTCAGATCTTTGTGGCAACAGCAGTAACAGCGACAGACGGATTTGGTACGACTGATGAGTCATAGTGATGCCTGCACATCTGGCCTACACATTTGGCATACACAACACCATTGTTGTGGATGGAATCATTACATGGAATGTATGTATGAAGATACATACATGGAATCATTACACCTACAGCTTCCAAGAACGTGAGCGAGCTGCAATGGGGTCCATCTGCAGGTCCACTTACAAGGACCCTTGTGCCGCGCATCCAGCTCGAAGTGAAAGACGCCCAATACTCGGGGGCAACAGGTCCCAGCATTCAATCCAGCTTTGACAATGGCAACATATATGTGTATCAAAACTACATCAATGGCACATTCGACCTGCTCATCCGTCCAGACCCCTATGCATCCATGACTGGCCAAACCTACCTGGGCAAGTTTTTGTTTCGGGTGACCAACACGTCCAATGTGCCCCTGGACCTGCGAATTTTGAATGCAGGGGACGTCAATGTTGGTATGTGTGTTTTTGGTGGTGTGATGTTCGTTTGACTGTATCATAGCCTACACAGGCATACCCGCAGTCAATGGTCACACAATCACAATCACAAACCTTTGGTGGTCAACATGCAGGTAGGACATCTATAGCTCGGCAACAAGTGTACGGCAACGGGTGGCAGGCAAGGGCAACCTATGATTACACGTATGGTGTTGACTGATGTGTGCATTGGTGTTGACTGATGTGTGCATTGGTGTTGACTGATGTATTCACCCCATCATACAATACCTAAGGTGTGCAATCACATTACAACAATCACAACCATATTACATATTACAAACCCCATCGTCTGGATCATCTCCCACACACAGCAACTGGTTCTTGGTGCCCACTACCTACGACAACACCACTGGTACCCTCACCATTCGCTACACGCCCGTGCAGCCAGTGATATGGTTTGCCTACTTTCCACCCTATGCAGCATATCGTTTGGAAGACAAATTGCTGCTCATGTCACATGTAGGTGATGCTGCTTTAGGTGGTCTGTGTGAATTTTCTAATGCTGTGTGCACTGTATGAACACCCCGCTGCTTTGGGTGTGTTGTATGAATTTCCCCCGTACTTGTTCTTTCTTATATTATATGAATGGCATTCTTATAGCATGTATATTATTATAATATAATATGTCTCTCTCCCTATATACATATACTATATGTGTGTATGTTAATGTGTATACACATTCATGTATTAAATGTTATATGTATTATGTATTCTTTCTTTTCACAGTGGCAGGGGCTGACAGCCAAGGTAGTTGAATTTGGGACAAGTGTGCTGGGTCAGCCACTATTCATGGTGCAATTGGGCTACAATTGTACTGGTATGTGTGTGGATTGGTGTGCATGAATTGGTGTGCATGGGTTGGTGTGCATGGATTGGTGTGCATGGATTGTTGTGCATGGATTGTTGTGCATGGATTGTTGTGCATGGATTGGTGTGCACATATATATTCCCACTTTGTGTATGCCCACTCTTTTCTACAGACAAATTGAAACTGTGGGTGCTGGCAGGACAATCTGCATCAGACTCTCAAGGTATCAAATTATATTATTTCTTGATTATGTAATTACTTGATGATATGATTGCTTGATGATATGATTCCTAGATGATATAAACTTGTGTGGCTGCGCAATTGTGTATGCAGAGATATGGAGTAGTAGTAAGTAGTAGTAGCACACTCGTACCTTTATTCCAACCACCCAGGCCCTTGGTTTGTAGAAGGATTATCAGAAGCAGCATCAGGACCAGAGAATAGGAATCCATTCACAGGCCCAGCCAATAGTTTTATGCGATTTTATGATGCTGCATGTTTGTACATTGTTCCTGCACTCAATGTGGATGGCATGCTGCTCGGGAATCACAGGTGGGTTAGGGGTGTATGGTGGTGTACATGATGAGAGTGTGCATGCAAGAGACACGGGCCATTATTTGTAATGATCTCGTGTGTGAATAATTATCTTGTTTGTGTATGAGTAAGTACACTCTACCATGTTGTTCATGTGCATTGTTGTTCATGTACCATGTTGTTTATGTACCATTTTGTTCTTATACCACACACTGTGCCACATACACTACACAGGACCAATGCCAAGGGTATGGAGCTCACACGTTCATGGAATGACACATCAGCAACACTAGCACCAGAAGTGGTGTACCTGCAGGTGTGTGGGCGGGCACATGCATCTCCCTTGTCATGTACATTCTCCCTGTTCATGTACATTGCCCTGTTCATGTACATTCTCCCTGTTCATGTACATTGCCCTGTTCATGTACATTCCCCTGGTCATGTACATTTCCCTTTTCATACTGTACAGTGGCATACACCACACCCTCATGCATTACACATAACCTCACATCCCCACGACACACCACACAGCGCGCAATAGAAGGTATTGGTGTTGACTTTTGGTTGGAGGTCAAGGGGAATGAATACCTCAATGATATTTTTTTATATTTTGCCGATGGTGTGTGTGGTGATTGGGGCGAGTGGGATCAGAATTTCGATGCGTATAGAGATACACTGGTTGATATTATCATGCAAGTGCAACCTGAATACAATGGAACCTGGTACTCGGACCTCAAAGGGGTGCGTGTTTGGTGCTTGGGGTGCATGTTGTGGTGGGTTCTTGGGGTGTGTATTGGGTGCTTGGGGTGCGTGTTGGGTGCTTGGGGTGTGTATGGTTTTAGGTGTTTTTGTATATTGTTGGGCACTTTTACGTATACACACGGCATGGTTGCAAGCCACTTGAAGGCACATGATCACGTACATGCTGCTCCCACTGCTCGTCCCCATATACGCACACAGGGATTTCCATTTGCCAAACCTCCTAAAAAGCCTTGTGAGGGTGAGGTGGGCTTTTCTGATGCATGGATTACACAGCAGTATGGAGTGCCAGCAACCAGTCTCATTGTACGTTGGGGGCAGTGTGTATAATGTGTGTATAATGTGTGTAATGCCTAGTTTACCCCTTGTGTTTCCTTTTGATGCCCAGTCCCCTTGCGTTTCCTGTGAGACAGCATCACAAGCCACCCCAGAAAAGCATGCACTTCTGTTTTACTTATATTCCATGTTTACTTATATTCCATGTTTCACCTCCATGTTTCACCTGCATTCCACCAATCACCTGTTTCACCTATATTCCACCAATCACCCTTCCTTTCAATCACCTGCTTCACAGATTCCCTTTGTGGACATTGCGGGGTTTGAAAATGCAACCACTGGCATGTCCCCACAGAGAGCAGAGGCATTTGGCACTGTGTTTTTCCAAGTGCTGCAGGAAATGATACCTGCCTTGCAAACATTGCGTGATTCAGTGACCAACAACCAGGCGTGATACAACACCTTTGTGAAAAATTATGCTGTAGTTTTTATGATGTATTCCTTATTGTGGTGTTTGTGGTGTTGTTTGAGGTGTTGTTTGGGTAACCTGTTGTTTCTTCATTCATGGAGCCCTGTAGCAGGGAGGGTGGTGTGGTGGTGGTGGTGTCTACCATACAGACTGCAACACAACAGCATGACAGGTCCTTGCCAAGTAGTGACTGTTGTTGTAAGCGGTGACAATGCTGTGTATATTTTTGGTGAAACTTGTGCAAGCAGCACATTAACACTTTAGCAACACATCTGCGATATTGCAAACTACAGCATTCACAGGAGAAACTAATCGTACAACACGATGCTGCACAAACTCAGTTGCCAGCATCGCATCGCAGGCTCTCCTGCAACCAAACAAGCAGTACCAACCTCAATAAGACCCACAAACACAACCGAATTATTGAGCAGCAGCCTGACGCACAAAAATAACGCCCCTAGTTCTGCACTGAACAATGTTCATCGACCAACTCGCACCATCACTTGTGCATCACAGCAGGATACTGCAGCAGCAGCATCCACAACAGCAGCACCCACCTCAACAGTCACCACTGGGTACTGGACATGGAAGGGTCATACAATTCGATATCAGCAGTGTGGGACCACAGGACCCACAGTGCTCCTTGTACACGGGTTTGGTGCCAACTGGTATGTGTGTGTTTTGGACGTGATGCAGTTCCTCTCTCTCTCTCTTTCTCTTTCACACACACACACACAAATAAACAAAAAAACAAACAAACAAACAAACAAAAAAACAAAAAAACACAAACACACAGTGATCACTGGCGTAAAAACTTGCCTGTGCTTGGCCAGCACTGTCGTGTGTATGCCATCGACCTGTTGGGCTATGGCTACTCCTCAAAACCTGACCCCCGTAGGGCCCCCCCCAACACCATCTACACATTCGAAACATGGGGTCAACAAACATTAGATTTCATTGACGAAATAATTGGTCAGCCCACCATTACCATTTGCAACAGTGTAGGGGGTCTTGTCGGGTTACAAGCAGCTACACAAGCACCAGATAAGGTCCCAGCCGTCATGGTGATCAACATCAGTTTGCGTATGTTGCATGTGGAAAAGCAGGCACCATGGCAGCGGCCCCTTGTGTCGGCATTGCAGCAAACATTGAGGGAAACTGAAATTGGGCGCTGGTTTTTTTCATCTGTTGCCCAACCCCAGGTGTGGAGTGGGTGGGTGGCCTGGTTTTGCATGTGTCATGTGATGTTGCATGTGTCATGTGATGTTTTATGTGTCGAGTGTTTTTGCACATGTTTGTGGGATGTATTTTGACATGGTCAATGGGGACCCATACCCCCCAACCCCCCCCCCTCCATAAATTCTCATACCCCCACCCCTTTCAACACCCCCACCCAACACAGGCTGTCAAAAACATCCTCCAGCAGTGTTATGCCAACCCAGCAGCAGTCACAGATGAACTCGTAGATGTCATACTCAAGCCTGGCTTGGAGCCCGGGGCTGTGGATGTCTTCCTAGACTTCATCAGCTACTCAGGTGGCCCCACCCCAGAGGGCCTCATGCGGGATGTGCGGGTGCCAGTGAGTGTGGTGTGGGGGGCAGAGGACCCTTGGGAAAAAGTGGAATGGGGGCGTGCATTTAAGGAGTATGCAGCAGTGGAGGAGTATGTGGAGCTGCCTGGGGTGGGTCATTGTCCACAGGATGAGGCACCAGAGCATGTCAACCCACTGGTGTTAAATTTTGTACAGCGACACTGTGCAGCTTGATGATTGGTTGAACATTGATTTGATTGGTGGATGGACACAAGAGAGTGTGTGTTGTTGTTTGATACTTGGATGCTGTGCAACGTATGATGATTGTAACAATACTGTCAGAATTGTGTATAATGGAAGAAACAATACATACTATGTGTGTGTGTGTATACACAATAGATGTGTGCAACACAACAACAACCCACCATTAATGGGGCACACACACAAGTGCAAGCATTACAATATCTTAGGCTGCCACATAGTTGACCTCATTGTCCACACTATGGTTGACCACACGCAACGTCCCCACCGGCGGCATGTGCTGCTCCTCAAAAAACACATACCCCTTGGGCCACAGTGCAAGCAACACACAGGGCTCCGTGTCTGTGTACGACTGATGAATGGACCCTACTTCATTAATTATCCAACTGCCAGTGGGGAAACTCCCATGCGTCCATGTGAGGTCTGGGCTACTCACATCCGGACCAGGCTGACCAACCACTGCATCATACGTAAGTTGGTTTTGTAAACGGGTTTCATGGAGACGGCCTGCAACGACATAGACCATTTCCAGGCCGGGGTGGGCGTGCAGTGGGTAGGATACGTGGGGGGGGATGGAGAGGAATACCCATCCGTGTTGTCGACCGTTGACCATGCCAGTTGAGAGGAATTCATGGTATTCTCGAGGGGCCTTGTGTTTGGGGGGGGGGGGGGTGTAAGAGTGGTACGGTGGGGGGGCTTTGTGAGAGTATGGTGGTCGTGTATCCTGGTGTCGAATTGTATCCTGTCTTGCTCACAAACGTCACACCTTGGCGAGCAGTTGTTTTTGGAGTGCATCACGAAAGTCTTGGCAGTAGGTTGCCTCATTGGGCAGTGGCACCCCTGTTGCTTCTCTGTAAAACTGCAAGGGATAGTCACCGGGGAATGCATCGCCTTGTAGTGGTGCACCTGATGCAAGGGTCTGCCCTGCGATGCGCACCACAGTGGTTTCTGTGGTTGATCGTGTGACAGTGTCAACCATGGGATGCCAATGATGCAACAACAATGTGCTTGCGCACCTGGTAGTGGGTTTAACGGAGCATTCAATCGAGATGGTGCTGATGCATTTGGAGGCGGACAACAGGGACACCTGGAGGGATGTAGAGGGAGTGTGTTGGTGATGATTGCTAGTCATGCAATCCTTTTGACCATTGGCTTACCCCATATACTGCTTTGGAAACGAAACCCTGTGCTTGCTGATCAGCTGACGATGTATCATCATTGAAAAGAATGATTGTATTCTTGGAACACAGTTACAGTTGCTGTTTTTGAAGTCAATCAACAGGGCAATCAACGGGTACATAGCATTTTCACAAGGAGCAAAACATCAGTGATTAGAAACACAAGCAGGAATACAACTCTCTTGGTACATGTACAAGTGTACAAGTGAGTACAAGTTGCCCCCACCGCAACACCATCATCCTCGACAAGTTGCAATACACAGGTGTACTATAATACAGATCATCCACGGGGCAAGGTCGTACATGGTCCTCAAAGAATATCTCAAACAGCCCCCCCTCAGCCTCGTCAAACCTCGTCGTCGAGCAAGTGGCGACGCACCAGGGAGTTGGACAATACGTTTTCCACCACAAAGTCAACAGCATCATCAACGTTGCGATTGCTGACCGACCCTGCTGAGCGCTGCACAGCAGTGAGTGAGGTCAGCACTGCTTCTGTAAAGCGCCTGCCCAGCTGACGAGTGGATGCTGCTGCCAGTGAAGCAGAAGCACAGATCACGCATATGGTGGATGTCAAAAACAGGTTGGCGGTGTCCTCACTGAGGCCGCCAAACAAGCCTCGTGTGTCTCCTACGAGCTCCAGGGCAAGGGCTAGGGCAAAGCCAATCTGTGTATTGGAGATGGTCAACATCTTGGATGTAGGGCATGTGAGTGGTTGTTTTAACTACCACCCTACACGTACCATGGCGCTTCTCCCAGCCATCTTTTCAAACACAGTGACACGAGCCTAGGTAGGTACAGAATGAGTTGGCGCCACATCATACAGATTGCATCCAACGGTAAGTGCCACTTGACCCCGCCCGCCTTCAGATCACCACCCTGATCACCCACATACATTTGCTTCAATGCTGGACGCAATGAGGTTCAAGACACTCTTCCGTTTGGGCTCTTGTTGGGGAAAATCCCGCCCAACCTCGCAGCGCACAACTGTTGGGCGGCCAGCAACTGGTGGTCGGCCAGGAACATGTACTCGTGTGCCTTTGAAGCCATCACAACAAGGCAATAACGCCGTCCTTTTTGCATGATGATGATGAAGTGTGGTGTTTTCACGCACGCAACCCCGCATCTTGTGTTGTTGATGAAAGAAGATGTGCTGTGTGTTTATCGCTTGTTTGTTTTATTTGTGTTTTATGTGTATGATTATGATTGTGTGGTGTGGTGTGAAAAAAAACATATGAGAAAGCCCTTGCCACGTCACACACCCTGTTGTCACCACAACCCTGGACGTTGCACAAAGCATGATCTGCAAATATCATAGTCTCATGCTCCCTAGTACCCACTACATCAATGCATCAATACCCACGCCGCATGCCCAGTGCAGGTGTCCGGCACCCAGCTGGGAGGGAAAATACACAAAAATAACCCAAGTATTATTATTGTTTCAGCACAGTTTCGTAACATCCATATAGACAACATTGTGTACAACTTGACATCACCAACACCACAACACAACACACATGTCTTGATCAACTACCCCCAGTACAGTACCTAGCAACAAGCATACGGGGGTTCAGACACTAACCACAGCAATCACAGCATCGTCTCTAGCGCGAGACAATCCAGTTGAGCTTATCGAACAGCATTGTAGAGCACAGATGCAATAGTCTCACACAGTGCCACAGCCCAGCACAAAAACCGGCATGCCTAGCGCCACAGAAATATACGGAGAGGGTGTGGATGCCTATCACGTGGGTGCACAGGTATTATGACACACAACATGCACACATGTTGACTGCTGCTACGTGGTGCTGCAGCCACGAAGCAACCATTTCGTTCATTTAAAACATGCACTATATACCAACAATCACATCTGTGTGTCGGATGGTTGATTACAGCACCTTGACTACGATCACCTTCCATGGCATGCTTATGCATGTGCTGATCTTGCACCCCCTCGTCCTCCCCCACAGGTGTGGGTGCCCTTTGTGGAAGGAGGGGACAACAAGGCCACAGACATGCTCTATGGAGCCAAGAAAAAGATCAAACGATGGGCACCAGGGCGCGTCAAAGCCATCCACACAGTGCTAGACGACCCAGACTCACCACAACTGGATGTAGAGGTGGATGATACTTTAGAGGTGCTCACAGGGTTGCACATACCAGACTGCCCACTTCGCAACGACCGTGATGACACCGTCGATGACTTGGTCAAGAGCGATTTTTTGCATGAGCCAGGGTATGGGGGATGTGTGTGGCATATATAAAGAACCAGTTGGCATGCACACAGCCATGTTTGTACATTGTCACACACAGGCTCTTGCATACGCTGCGCATGCGCTACTCGCTTGACATGATCTACACCTACAGCGCCAACATCCTCATTGCATGCAACCCACACAAACGCCTCCGCACCTTGTATGGTGGGAAAATGATGCGTCAGTACAAGGATAAGCAGCTGGGGGAGCTGGCACCACATGTGTACGCCATTGCAGAACAGGTGTGGGATGTTGATGGGATGTTGATGTGGGACCTGGTATGCATTGTTGTTCACACAGCAAGGAGGACATACACAATATTGAAATATATTGAATCTGTCCCCCTCACATACGCAGGCATTCAATCACATGATGATGGATGAGCAAAAGCAAGCCATTTTGATTAGTGGTGAATCTGGTGCAGGCAAAACAGAAAGCGCAAAAATGGTGTGTGTGGGTGTATATTTGGTGTGTAATGGGTGTGTATTGGGTGTTGTTGAAATTGGTTATAGTAGTGCACTGTGCACTGCAACACAACACCCACCCACACAGCCCAACAACAACCAACAACCACACACAACCCAACAACACAGGTTATGCAATTCCTAGCCAGTCGTGGTGCAGCACCCAAGGGCTCTGTCAACTCCCCCCGCGCAGCACCTGGCCCTCGCCGCACCAGCAGCGTGGGCCTGCGAGCAAGTTTTGACGGCCTGTTGGAGGGCCCCCATGATGGGGAGGACAAGACCTCTGCACCAGTGGAGGAGCAGGTGCTGGAGAGCAACCCACTGCTGGAAGCCTTTGGCAACGCCAAAACCAGCAGAAACGACAACTCCAGTCGCTTTGGCAAGTTTGTTGAGATGTATTTTGATGTGTGGGGGCGTGTGACGGGGGCATCTATCAATACATACCTGTTGGAGCGCTCCAGGGTGGTGTCCATTGCGTCTCCGGAACGTTCCTATCACATATTCTATCAGCTTGTGGCAGGGGCGGATCCCGAACTCCGCAAGCAACTCAAGTATGTGTGGATTTCTTTGGGGGGGGTAGTGTGTCTGTGTGTTTTGGTTGGTTGTCTACTCTTGGCATTCATAAGAAATACTGTTGTTGCTGTAATATACACATTGTTGCTGTGACTGACGTTGTTGTTGCACAGACGGTGTTCCTATCATATCTCCCCACCCCTTCCCACACAAAAACCAACAACCCACACAGACTGGGAAACAACCCTCGGGAGTTTTGCTACCTTGCCCAGAGTGACGCCTTTGAGCTCAACCACGTAGATGATGCAGAGGAATTCCGCCGCACCCTGGATGCCATGAAAATCATTGGTCTGACTGAGGATGACATTGATGCAGTGCTACGTACAGTTGCAGCGGTGTTGCACTTGGGCAATGTGACGTTTGCCAAGGAAGATGAGGACACAGCCAAGTTGAATGGGGCCAAGGCTGAGGCTGAGTTGGTGACTGTGGCTGACTTGCTTGGGGTAGGTGCTGATATTGTGGGGGGTGCTGATTTGCTTGGGGTGGGTTTATTGGGGGGCTGCTGATATTGTTGGCTATTGGGGGCGCTGATGATGGGGTTGTTTGGGGATGATGGATGGCTGGGTGGGTGGGTGGTTTGATTGTTGTTGAGGTGCTCTGATTCATGGTGGAGTGATGTTTTGAGATGCGCTGTGCCTCCTGCACTTGAGGCACCTCAATACACCACATCACCACCTCAAAACATCACCTCCACACCACCTCTACACCACCTCCACACCATCTCAACACCACCTCCACACCACCTAAACACACAGATATCACGAGAGGGCCTGCGCAATACCCTACTCACGAGGCAAATTCAAACAGTCGGGGAATCCATCACCAAGAATCTCAACCTCAGTGCAGCCAATGAGGCGCGAGATTCCCTTGCCAAAAACCTGTATGCCAAGCTGTTTGATTGGCTGGTGATGGCAATCAACCGCAAGATATTTGCCATAGGGTCTGGTCGCAAAACATCACGCAGCGTTGGTATTTTGGATATTTACGGCTTTGAGAGGTACACAGGGGGGTGGGGTGGCTTGTAGTGAGAGGGATGAGGATGGGCAATGTACTGGATATGTGTGTTGCTGTTGCTGCATACGCTCTCTCAAGTGCACTGATTGTTATATGTTATCATCATCCCCTGGTGCTTGCATTTTATGCACTGTGCATACCAACACATTCAGCAACCCCATACAACCTCCCCATCATACACACCCCATCGCACACACACCCATTTACTCTACACACCCAGCTTCAAGGAAAACTCCTTTGAGCAGCTCTGCATCAACCTGGCAAACGAACGCCTGCAGCAGCAATTCAATGGCCATGTGTTCAAGGGGGAACAGGAGGAGTATGAACGTGAGGGCATCGACTGGAGCTATGTGGATTTTGTAGACAACCAGGATTGCCTTGATTTGCTCGAGGGGTTGAGGACAAATCAATCAATGGGTGTGTTTCCCCTTATTGATGAGGCGTGCCGAATGCCCAGGGCCACCCATGAGGTAGGGGTGTGGGTGGTGGGTGGGGGTGTTTTGAAGGGGTGGGCATGTTTTAGGGGGTGGTCGTTACAATGTTGGGGTGGTTGAGAAAGAAAGAGGATGATAAGGATACGATTGTGGGTGAGTGTTCAAGTCCAACCCCCCCCTTGGTTTCACCACACATCTCTCCCAGACACCTCAACACATCTTTCAACCATCTCAACACATCTCCCAACCATCTCAACACATAACCCACCCTCCTCCACAGCAACTGGCACATGCATTGCGCTCAAAACTAGACCAGGCACGTCGTTTTGAGGTGCCCAAGCGTCCCCAGCATGCGTTTGTGATTGATCACTATGCAGGCAAGGTGTGCTACTCGACAGAATACCTGCTGGAGAAGAACAAGGTGGGTGTAGTGGTGGTGGTGGTTGTGAATGATTATCATCGCGTTGAGGTGTTTTTGTGTCCATAGCAAAGACCACAATCCCTCAAAATGTACACATGTATCATCAATCTTGTGTTGTCTTGTATATCATCATCTGCATTGTGTTGGTTCATATGCATTGTGTTGATTCCTAGGTATTGTGTTGACACCTCATATCTCTTATCAATACCCTGCATTCATATGTATTCATCCCCTGCTTGCTCCTCACAGGATTTTGTGGTGGCAGAGCAAACAGCACTGCTGACTGCCAGTACCATCCCTGTGGTTGCCGCCATGTTTGAACCACCCAAAGAAAGGGAAGCCCCAGCATCTGCAGGTGAGGGGGATGATCACAAGGGTGGTGGGGTTCACTTGGAGAACAGAAGAGTGGTGGGTGCTATTTGGGGGAAAAGAAGGGTGTGTTTAGTGTGTGAAAATGTGAGCACACCTACGCTGCCCTGTACAAACGCTCACCAGACACAAATATTCCCCCATATGCCCCCCACACATGACTCATACATACCCCTACACAATACTCACACCTGCCCCCCACACATGACTCTCACATGCCCCTACACATACGCACAGATGGTGATGATGGTGCACCTGTTCGCAAAAAAATTGAGTTGCGTTCTGCATTCAAATTCAACTCGGTTGGTTTGCAATTTCGAAAGCAGTTGGCTGGGCTGATGGCAACCCTCAATGAATGTCACCCACACTACATACGGTAGGATATTGGGTGTGTGTGTGGGGGGGTGTATGTGGATGTGTTGGTACTCATATGATCATGGTATCAGCCTGCATGGTTGTTATGCATGCGTCATGCATTATCATGTGCAGCCCACTCACAGAATACACCACCACTCACACAATACACCACCACTAACACACAATACACCACCACTCACACAATACACCACCACTCACACACAATACACCACCACTCACACAATACACCACCATCACACCGCCACCACCACGTAGGTGCATCAAACCCAACCCAGAGAACAAACCCGGCAACCTGGTTCCCGAATATGTATTGGACCAATTACGTGCTGGTGGTGTGCTGGAGGCAGTCCGTATCGCCTGTGCTGGGTTTCCCACACGCAAGGAGTTTGTGCCATTTGCACAGCGATATGCATTACTCATTGCTGATGGGCGATATAAGCCACGTGACTGGGAGATGGAGGAGGAAGATGCCGTGGTAGGTGATGTGTGATGGGGGTGAGGGGTCGGTGGTGAGGGGTACTGCATGTACATATGTGCTTGTTTCATGTGCTGTACATGGAGAGAGCAAACCATGATGTGCAGCACCACTGCACTAACTCTACAACCATCATCATCACCACCATCACCACCATCATAGGTGGAAGTGTGTCGACGTGCCCTCACAAGTGTCAAGCTGCAGGGGTGGCAATTGGGCAAGAGTCGAGTGTTTTTACGAGCAGGCCAGCTTGCACAGCTTGAAGGTGCTCGAGGACGTCGTGTGACGCACTCTGCAGTGGTTATACAAAAGCACTGGCGGGCATGCTTGGCACGCAGGAGGTTTCATCATACGGTGTGTGGTGTTGTTTATGGGTGGTGGGGGTGGTGGGGTGGGGGTTGGTGTTGGATGATGGTGCATATGTGATTGGTGACTGCTGTGCATCATATACACATATATACACGCACATATACACACGTATTCATATCGTATCAGCCAGCTTTTCTCTAGCCAATACATATTTATGTATGATCTAATACCTACAAACCAAACGCAACCTCAAAACCCCGTGATGTTTGTTCCCCCTCAACACCCCATTATTCTCCCCTCGCCCCCCTCAGGTCAAACTCATCACCAGCCTTCAAGCACGCATTCGAGGCAAACAAGGTCGCGCCATTGCCACTGCAGCACGACAACAACGTGCAGCCCTACGCATACAAACAGCATACCGCATGCACCGGGAGCGCAAAACATTCCTCGCATGGCGTCGCAACAAGGCCGCCGTCACGATCCAAGCATACGTTCGCATGGTGCAGCAACGCAACAAGTTTCGGCGGGAAACAGAGGCAGGCAAGCGCGCAGCACAGCGTGCAGCACAGCGGCGCAAGGAGGTGGATGCGGTGGTTGCGATACAGAGTGGGTGGCGTGTGGTGCTTGCCAAGCGACAGGTGTCGGTGGGGGTGTGGAGGTGGGGGTGTCGGTGGGTATGCAGGTGTTTCTCTATTGACAATGGGTGGCGTATTATGACATGCTATACACAAAACACCTACAGAAAATCACACACACACGTACAACCACATACCCTGCATGTCATCATCACCCATTACCAACACCATTAACACCACCACCACCACCACCGACACAATAATAATACAATAAGGATATACACAATAATAATGCACAATAATCCCCCGACACAACACACCCACACCCACACAACACACAGTTGGCAGCGCTCAAAGCAGAAGCAGAAAAATGGCAACGCCTACGTGGTGAGCGTGACACTGCTGAACAACAAGCACTCTACTGGCAGCAGAAATTCGAGGCCTCTGAACGCAAGTGCCAAGAACTGGAAGCCACAGTCACCCGACTGGAGTCGGAGCTGCAGTCAGCGTCCATGAGAGCACAAACAGTGGCCAGCGTGGCGGCAGTGGAAGCAGCAGCACTGGCTGCACAAGCTGCAGCGGCGTCAGAGATGGAGTTGTTGAGGAGGCAGAATCAAGAGGGGGAGGTTGCGTTGGCTGCTGTACAAGGGCAGGTATGAGGGTTGGTGTGGGTGTTGGTGTGTGTTGGTGTGTGGGTATTGGTTGGTGTGTGTGTATGGTGTGTGTGTGTGTATGGTGTGTGTGTGTGTGTGTGTATTCGTTGACAGTGGTACTTATGGTGGTCTCACATTCTACGTATACACATGCTTCACTACCCACACACCCTCACACACCCCAACCCCCAAACACACAGCTACGAGAGTCCACCGCCACCATCAAGGCGCGAGAAGCAGAACTCGAAACCCTCGTTGCCGAACAAGTACGAAAAGAAGAAGAAACCCGGAAACTTCTCGACCAACTGGCACTTGCCGGCCAGGGGTACGAAGCAGAACTAGCAGCCAGAGAGCAAGCCCTGGTGGTCGCTCGGGAAGAAGCTTCCGCCGCACGTACCCTGGCCAAGGAAGAAGTGGCTGCAGTGACGGCTGCAGTCACAGCCGAGTTTGCTGCGTATAAACAAGAAATGGAAGCCAAGGTGCAGCAGCTGGAGGGGCAGCTGCAGGAGAAATCCAGTGCACTGGCGGAGTCACAGGATCGCACCACAGAGCAGAGTGCGCGATTAATGGCGATGCGTGCACAGGTCGAGAAGCTGGAAAAGGCTGCCCAAGAACGAGAGTTGCTCATGAAGCATCAAAAGGACACGTTGGATAGTTACCATGCACGTGGGGTGGTGCCTGGGGTGGGGCAGGCAGAGGGTGGGGTGGTCGTGGAGGGGGTGGAGGGTGGGGGGGAGGGTGGGGGGGAGCAGATGACGATGGAGGGGGATGCATTTGCCATATCAGAATATGCAGGGTTGAGCAGGTGTGTTTATGGTGGGGTGTGCACGTATGAGGGTGGTGTGGGTGGGTGTGGGATGACGGGTGGTTCTTGGCATGTATACTACTGTGTGTGTACTACTGTGTGTGTATTGTGCAAACATCATAAAGCACACAACCACATCACACGACCGTCACACAACCACCTCACACAACCACACCTACACACAACCACACCTACACACAACCACACCTACACACAACCACATCACATACACCACACACAGGGAGCATGAAGAGACACTTGCAGTGTTGACTCGCGGTGCTGTAGAAAAGCGTCTCCAGGTGGTCAACATCCAACATGGACAAAAGTTGACTGATGCTATTGGCATGCCTGTTGCGTCATGGATATTGGGAGAGTGTCTCTTGCGATGGGCTAGTCGGTGGACACACACAGAGGTACGCATTCCTGTGTGCAATGTACATGCAAGTATATACAACTGTACATAAACCTATCCCATCACTCACATTCACACGCCCACACACTCACACACTTGCACATGCACCCCCCCAACCCCCCCACACACACCTCTTACACACACAGATGGACATAGTTGCCATTCGACTCAAAACAGCAATCCTCTCAAGTGCCACTGACTTACAGCTACAAGCATACTGGCTCTCCACCTCCCTCGCCCTGGGTGCCTTTCTCCGTGTGCGCTCCATTGGAAAGCGGGATGTGGGCAACATGTTTAAATTTGGGGATGATATGATTAACTTTGTGGCACTGCATGGCATGTTGGGGGAGAGCATTGCAGATATGGTGGTGGTGGATGTGAATGTGCTGCTGGGACAGGTGTGTGTGTGGGGGGGGTGAAAAATGCGGAAAAAATGGTGTCTGGAAGAGTTGCACGCACATGTACCATGTCGTAGTGCTTGTATATACATACCCTCATACACACATATTCATACACACACACTCTCACATCAACCCACCAACCCCACTTCCAGGCTGCTCGCAAAACCCGCATCGCCCGTGCAGGCAGCACCACCACCGGCACCCCCAAGGGTGCAGGGGGCACCCTCGATACCCTCATGACGTCCCCCTGGAAGGGCCTGTTGGGAGCCCTGAGCAACCTCATTGAAAACCTAAGGGGAGAGGGGACCCCTGCATCGGCTGTACGGGCAGTGGTGCATGCAACATTGTCCTATATTAATGCAGAACTGTTCAATGCCTTGTTGTTGAGGCGAGATTGTTGTTCCATCAGTAGTGTCAAGGTGTGTTGTGGTAATGTGGGGGGGATTGTGTGTGATAAGGGGGGGGATTCTGATGTGATTGATTGTACGTGGTGTGTTGGGAATGCATTGGTTGTGATGCTGTGTGAGGTGTTTCTGTGTGTGCTCTGAATGCATGTCCTCCATTCCTCACACACACAATTGTACACCACACACATGCATATGTATAAAACACACACACACACACACACACACACAATTGTACAACACACACACACACACTATTATACACCACACATAGGCCCTCCAAAACGGCCTCAATGACCTCAAAGCATGGTTTAGCTACATGGGCTGTGGAGACGCCACTGACGTTGATCGCGCCTTTGACCATGTCAACCAAGCTGTGCGCTACCTGCTCGTGGGCAAGGATGACTGTGTTCGCAAAGCAGCCAAGGGGTTTGATGTCATGATGGACCTGCGGAGGATGTGCCCCAAACTCACCCCCTTGCAGTTATATAGGCTGACAGAGCAGCATCATGATGACTGGATACAGGGGTTGCCTGGGAGTAGCAGTAACCAAACCATTATATTGTTGGAGCTGCTGAAACGGTACGGGGTGTGTGGGGGTGTTTGTGTTGTGGGGAAGGATGATGTGGGTGGTGTGGTGGTGATGGGATGTTGTTGTGTACGATGTTGTTGACATCTCCCCCCCCCAAACACACACACACACACACACGCACGCAGGCAATTGGATGACCGAGTGGACCCCCCCGGGAGCCCCAACAGCAGCACCAGTGGCTTGTCATTAGCAAGCACCGTTCGCAAACCCGACGAGGAGGATGGACTGCTATTGGAACCTCTGGCCCAGTTTGTGCTGCCCAAGCGCCTTTTGACTGAAGCTGCTCGACAATTTGTGCAGGCCCCTCGCACTACAGGACATGGGCCCGGTATTAGTTTATTGGACAAGATTGAAAAGAGCTGTCGTGCAGTGCCATTGCCACGGCAGCTGCGCAACAATGATGAGTTTGTGTTTCTGACGACGACCTAGTGAGGTTGTGTTTGTGTTTGTGTGTATACGGCCCGATGATTGATGGTAATTTGTGTTGTTTTTCTTTTTATGGGGGTAATTGTGCCCAGCATTTCGTGTGTGCATACACTGTGTAAAAGAGTGGTTGTTTAAGAGAAGTGGTTTACGAGAAGCTCTCCTTGCGGTTGATCATTCGTTTGACTCGTTGACCTGGCACAACAAAACCCCAGCTTCCGTTTTGTATCAACCGACAACAGCAACACGATACTGCCAACACTGTGCTCATACTCAACACCCACAAGAAACAAGCATGCCAGCGATGGGGCATCGAGCTGTTGTGTCGTGCCTCGCGCTCCTGGCGCTTTTGCAAACATTCCACGCACAATCATTGCAGCAAGCGCCCACACATGGCGACCTGAATCAACTCGTGACAGGTTGGTTGAGGCTGGACCTGTGTTTGTTCATTACCCCATGCACCCCCCACCAACAAACCAACCCTCCACCCCAGGCGCCTACCTCACCGTCCGAAGCTTCTTCAGTGGTGGATGCCTGGATCTCTGCAACAGCAACCTCACTGACTGCTCCCCACCATACATGAATGCAGCGCAAATGAGTCAGGTGTGGGTCAATCCAATTTGCACGGGGTCTGCCACTCAACTGTGGAGAAGCGTTCCCTCCCGTGCTGACAATGGCCAACTGACATTCTTCCTGGTCAACAAGATGCAAAACTTTTGCTTGAATAGATGCTTTGGTGGTGGGTGTGGCTATGACAACAACATGGTCGGCTTTCAGACGTGCTTTTTAAACAACTTTAATCAGGTTGTGGGGTTGTCATGTTTGAGATCCGTTTGGTGTGTTATCATGTTGTGCGTCATACATGTGTATTCATGTTATGTTCCACACGTATACATTCATTCACAATTGCATACATACACTCCACCCCCAGGCGTTTTACTTCAATGGCAGTCAGGTACAGTTTGCCCGAACAGGGTCCCTCCCTGCCAATACCTGTCTGACAGCATGCTTCCCTGGGAGCAACGAAGCACAGTGCGATTACACAGAGGCCAACATGATAACGCCCTACAACACGCAAGCACTGGAATGTTCCAACCTCGCCACGCAACAGTGGTTTACGCAGTGAGAGATTATATGGGCACGGGGGAGTGCATGGGGGAGTGCATGGTGCGTATATGGTTGGGGTTATATGAGGGATGCCGAGATGATTTGTTTTCACAATAGAATACAAGACAAAACACACCTCCTATGTTTTTATAGTAACCGTGAACAACCTATGTGGTCGTGAACAAATCTATGTAAACAATTACAAACAATATGGTGTTGCACACCCATGTGCGTTGCATCCAGCCTGTTCATCGCGCCAGTTGGTGGCCGTCCACACGATCTTGCGCACGGCATATTCTTGCACATGCAAATGCAGCACGATACAATGGCCCTCCTGCATCGTATGACCACATGGAGAGTGCATACAGCATCTCCCTTGCCATCGTCCAGCAACGCTACCCCCACCTTGAGGACCTCGTGCACCAGGGCAACCTCCTGGTCATACCACGCAGTACAATGTACACTGAACAACGTCGGGAGCCAACGGAGCAACGTCGTGAGCCAGAAGAGGTGTTTGTGGTGGGCACGTCGCACATGTCACGACAATCAGTGGACGATGTTCGTCGGGTGATTGATGCTGTGCAACCTGAAAATGTTGTGGTTGAGCTGTGCAAGAGTCGCAGTGCAGTCATGTATGCAGACACACTAGCATCAAATGGCGGTGGGAACAATATGGACGGGAGTGGCAAGGCAAGCAACGTGTTTGGCTTGAGGTGAGGATTGTTGTTGTTGTTGGTTTTTTTGTACTGCACATGATACACGCTCCCTATTACTACGCACCTCAACTGTATATATGTATATGTATGCAATTGTATGTATATAAATGTACATACGCATACATGTATACATTCACACGTATATACCTGGCCACCCCTGTGTCATATACCCCACCACCCCCGTATCACCTCACCACCTCACCACCACCCCAGTGGCACCAGCCTTCCCAACGCCATGCAGCGCAGCCTACAACTGGGTGGTCAAAGCGCCCTCGTCCTCCGCCTTGCCATGGCATCCCTGGTGCGACGCGTCGGCCGCCAGCTGGCAGTACAGCCCGGGGCGGAATTCATGGCGGCCCGCCAGGCAGCAGAAGCAATCGATGCGCAGGTCGTGCTTGGTGACAGACCGATTGAGATCACATTGCGTCGGGCGTGGCAGGCCCTGCTGGTCCCCCAGCGTGTGCAGTTGCTGTGGGCGTTGGTGTCCAGTATATGGACTCCGTTGCCAGTGGTTTCAGCAGAGGAGATGGAGCGGCTGAGGGATGATGATGTGGTCAATGCATATTTTGCAGATGTAGGACAGCAGTTTCCAGAGGTATGTGGCAATATGCCTGTTGTATGAAAAAGGAGGGGGCGTCCGGAACCAGGAACACGGATGCATCCATACACGTGCATGTGTATCACTCCAGGTGATGATGCCATTGATACATGAGCGTGATTTGTACCTAGCTTGGTCGCTCAAGCGCAGCAAGGCTGTCAAGGGGTGTCGGCGGGTGGTGGGGGTTATGGGCAAGGGACACCTGCGTGGGGTCATCTACTGCCTCACCCACAATCCGGGGGGGTTGAGGTTTAGAGATTTGGTTCGGGATGAGAGACCATACTCGATGTGGCAGCGGATTGCGTTTGAGGTGATGTTGGCGCTGGCAGGGTGGGCTGCCTGGGTGGCGGTTGTGGAACACTGATTATTGAAACACTGCTTAGCGTGTTGTTGTTTTATTGTCGTACTGTCTCATTGTCGTTTCATCAATAATAATCATAATAGATTGTAATAGTACACAGTGAACAGTACACATTGATGACCAAGTCATGAGGGTCGCTGACAAAGTACATCGGATGTGAGCAGTGTTCATGAGCCGTACAAGAACGTGCCTCTTGTACTGTGCAACGCTTGTAATACTATCATGCCTATACGATGCAATCAAGGTGTGTCGACAGTCACGACCACACGTTGGTCAACAACAGCCCATGTGCATCGTCCCACCATCCTCAAAACACAGGCATTAGAGCCCCAATTGCCCTCTCATGACGTTTTTTTCACAGCATTCGATGGTACACGCTTTTCATTTCCTGTCTTTCACAAGGGCATCATCACACTGCTCTCCCACAGCAATCACTTGGTGCGCATGTCACTTGTCATAGGAAACAAGCACATCTGTTGTGCACGTAGTACACACATAGTGCACACATGCTCTCCCACATCACACTCAGGTGAATGCTGTGTTTATTGATCGTGGTGCAGGGCAGCCCCTGATGACTGGTGTTGCGGTCAAGTACAAGTCACAACTGCGTGTGTTTGCTGCAACCCTTGCATCCAGTCGACAAACAAATGGTATGGGTGGTGGTTTGCATGTAGAACCATATGTGTTGCATTATCGAATATGTACCTGAACACCAGCATTGAATCACTGAACACCTCTTCCTCTCCTACAGTGTCACTCACCATCCTGGTCAACGACAAGCGCATGGAGCTCTCCACCACCAACAAGCGCTACTTGCTACCAGTGGGGCAAGATTGTGAACTCGTGTTTGATCGGCGCCCCACTGGGGATGAGCGCCTGGTGGTCACAACCCCTGCCATGACGGTTTATGTGCTCAAGTACTGGAATAGCCCCAACGTAGACATGCACATCGACATTGTGGAGCCGCTGGATACGGTATGTTGTGTGGGTTGATGTGTGTGACCATGCAGCGTGATCACCACACGCGTGATCACCAGGTGCATGGGGTGCTTGGGCAGACGTATCATTGGGTTGGCGCCACATCCAAAGCTCGGCGGACACTGGATGGGGATGAGACACGGTACATTGCATCCAGTATATTTGCAGATGATGCCAAGTGCAACTTGTACAAGTGGGGTGGGTCGTGAGAGGGCCGTGATCACGCAACTGATGTTGTTTGTGTTTGTTTTCGTATTTATTTGGTGGTCAACACTGATTTGTTATTTGTGCACACGTATACATTGTGTAAGCCGTACGTGATAGGCACTGATTCGCACGGCGCCCTGTACAATCTGAACATATCACCATCAACGATCCTTGCCCATCATCCGTGCACAACGCGCCACACACAAGTCCGACAAATATGACATCCGAGATTACCAGCAAAGTAAAGGCACTATACAGTGTCATGCAGAGTTGTGAGGTGCGTGTGACCATCGAGAGCAATCAAGGCAACGATTATTGCCTTGTTTGCTTAACAGCCCAACGCCTTGCATTGCGTGATGCATTAATCAAGCTCACAAAGAAAGTTTGCACGCATAGAGAACACACATGGACAACACCATGTGTGTCCATCCACACAGTCACGCCTGGGTGGTGGCGAAGGCATAGAGGGCCTATATGGCAGTATCAGCAAGGGTGGTATGGAAAAGGTGTTGCGCAGCTTGCGGGAGCACACTGGCTTGGACAGCACGAGCACACTTGTAGACGTTGGTGCAGGGCTTGGCCGGTGTGTGTGATGGTGGATCATGTTCATCTGTCAGCAGCAATAACATCCCCCCATCCATCTCAACCAGGCCATTGTTGCATGCCCTGGTTGATCCTGGCATCTCCAGTGCATTTGGTATTGAGCTTGACAGTGTCAAGTGCAGCAAAGCAACGGCATTTGTTTCCCAAACCCTCAATGAACTCCATCGTCGTGGGTTTTTGGAGAATGGCATTGCAGAGCCAGTCGTCCATCAGGCTGCCATTGAAGAGGTGTGAGATGTGTGCTTACTGAGGTGATGGGTACAAAAGCATCCCTGCTTGTTCCTGTAACTTGGTCCTCATCCCGCATCATCCCTGCGCACCTCAACCCCCCCTCACACATGCAGGTATCCACCCTCGACCCAGCAACCCACGCATATTCCTTTTGGGAGGGTGTCCCTACCAGTGGCAAGGCTGCAATGGGTCGACTGTTTGCAGCCAGCAGCACACTGCAGGCCGTGGCAGTGGTGCAGCGGGGTGTGCGTACACCCCCAGCACAGATGATGGCTGAACATGGGTTTGGGCCACTGAGGCTTGTGTCTATGTTTTCGGTGTCCATGTCTGGTAGGTGTGGATGATGATGATGATGATGATGTGTCCTTGCTTGTATGTGTGTGTTTGTATTACTCTGTTGCCACATCACCCCAACACACCCACCTTACAACCCTACCCCACATTCATGCAACACACAGGCAGTGGTCAATCATTCAAAGCGTATGTATTTGCACGCACTGCACCCCTAGGCAAGCCCCTCCCCAACCCCACACCCGCACACATCGCCGCACACACCAAGCAACTCACCACCACCACCACCCCTGTGAAGGCTGTGGAGAGTGCCTTGCCAAGATTGCGAACCAGAAGAGAACCCCGCATCACAGAGCTCATGCGCAAAACAAAACCTACCAGCACACAACCATCCAGCACACAACCTACTATTATCGCTGTGGAGGATGCTACAACAACAACAAAAGCGACAACCAAAACAACACGTGCTACCTCCCGTGCCAAGACCACACGCAGCAGCAAGGTCACAGCTACAGAGGAAAAAGGAGCGCCAGTGGCTGGTGATGATGATGCGGGTGATGAAAACCAAGGGGATGGTGTGCGGACATTGCAGGGCCCCACACCACGGGACCAGGGTGGAGCCACAACAGCCACCACCCCTGCCTCCCCACTTCAACCCGCCCCACCCGCCAACATCCCCGCCACTCGTACCCTACGACGCCCTTCACTTGAGTCGAGATGTTCAGCCGACATACAATCCCCTCTGGTGTTGACTACTGGGGACACCAAGGCACCTGGGGTGTGCTCCCTGCAGCAGGCAGCAGTCACTGCCACCAAGGTGCTTGCCACGACACGGGTTGCCAGCAAACAGGTGTGGTGGTGGTTTTTTTACATGGGTGGGCATGCGTTTCAATGAGCATGTTGGTGTATAAAATGTACACATACACCAGACACATAATTGCACATACACTTATTTGCCATGTGAAACATACAACACCCCTCCACATACATACACCTTGACACAAGACACTTTGACACCCTACCATTAAACAGGTCTCCCCAGTCAAGGCCCCCACAGGCCTGCAGCTCACAGGCAGCACCCAAACCAGCCGCAGAGGCACCACCACACGTGCTGGCCGGGGCATGCAAGCAACCATTGGCGGCTCACCAGCTATTAGCGGCTCACCAGCCATTGCACCACTCACTACAAGTATGCGACAACGCCGCCGTGGGCATGCCGGTGTGCAGGGGGGGAAGAAGGTGGTGGGTGGGCAAGGGGAGGGTGAGGTGCAACAGCACACGGCGGCAGTGGTGCCTGCTGTGTGATATGCGTGTGTGATGGGTAGATAGTCCAGGGATGGGAAAATGTGGGCATACAATGTGATGCGAGAAGAGAAACGTTGATACAGTATACTAGGAATGTGATCTCGTTTGAAAAGGAATGAATACATACGATTATGTCTATGTGTGTGTACCTGTATTTTTGTCAGCACTGAAAAAACGTGTGTATATCCTGCTATCAACAATAACACCGGTTGGCTGGTGGTGGCTGTTACCATGCATACAAGTGTGTGAATTTGCAACCACAAGTGTGTGAATTTGCAACCGCTGCAACACGAGGGAAAGACAATACCATGGTCATATGTGTGATGTTGTTGTCCGTGAGGGTGAGGGATCATCAACAAGGTCAATGCATGAACATTTGCATGAAAATGGACCACACACAAGTAGGTCAAGGTCTACAGCAACATGAACAAATCATCATGAAACAAGCACATCTGCAAGGAAATCATAAAACATACAGCAAGTCACAAAAATGTATCAGCCACACTCGCAATGGACATGGCAGTGCAAGCAACATGGGTGTGCACCTTGAATTTGCAGCACATCCGCACTCACTCCCCTCCCCCTACATCCCATTACATTCCACACCCACTACATTATCTTGTGCACCTTCAGGTCAAGCGCATCCCGTTGACCGGTCAATATCGCGTCCAAGTCACTCCACCACTCTTCTAAAAAGTGCTCGGCAATGATACGAAACCAGGGTGACCACTTGAGGTCACTCTCAGGGCGCATCATGTGCTGCAATTCACCAAGTGTGACGTATTGCACAGCATCCACTTCTTCTGGGTTGGGCTGCACATCTACATCTGCCTGTGTGATGTGCGGTGTGTATGTGTGGTGTGTGTATGTATGTGTGGTGTGTGTGTGGTGTGTGTGTGAGGTGTTGCATTGCTTGCGGGGGGGTGGCATTGTTGTGATGCACGAGTACAATGGGTGTATACTATGGGTTTAAACAATGTGGGTTTATACACTTCGTATTGCACATAGCACCCAGTGTATCACCCACATCACACACCCATACCCACTCCTCCAATCCCTCATCTCCCCCTCCCCACACATGTCCCAACACCCACATCCCCCCACACCTTGGCCAGCAGTATGTAGTCCATCTCATGCTCCCCCCACTCTGCCTCTGCGCCATACGTCACACTATCAGGTGCACAGTAATGCAAGCGTGTCACAAAACGAAAACCTTCTATGGGCACCTGATGTGCAGGAATACCAAGCTCATGTCCTGTGTAGTGTGGGGGGTGTATATGTTGGTGTGGAAATACATATGTACACATGTATGTACATGTATGTTTGCAAGCATGTGTATTTGTACACATGTATGTACATGTATGTTGGTACACATGTTGATGCAAAAACACATGATATACACACAATACATACACCGCCTCCTACAACAACACACCAAGTTTTCGTATAGCAGCACGTTTGGCACCCGGCACTGCCCCTGATGCCACATCCTCTGGAACATCCACCTCATCGGGGGTTTGCCCATACAACGGGTGACTGCAGCATGTATTCGTCCATACACTGGGAAATGTAATCTTGTGTGCAGCACGCCGTTGGAGTAGCAGTTTGTTGTCACTGTTGAACAAAAACACGGAGAATGCTCGATGGAGCAATCCAGTGGGGGTGGCGGAAATAAAGCGGTGGGCGTTGTACTTGTTGGCATTGCCCACTATCATGTCTTGTTCATCTACCAGAATGCATTGATCCTTGAGCATGAAATCCTCCTGCGAGCCAGACCCTAGTGTTGATGGTGAAGGATGCATGGCGATGTGTCGATGGGGGAATATGTGTGCATGGTTGTGTACAACAACATCTGTGTCAGTGTATCAGTTATATGACATACCATCCCATGTGTTGGATGTTGGTGAGGTGGATGTTGCAGCCCGACACGCCATGGTGGGGGATGGGATGGTTATGCGCGGCAAAAAACGGGTGTGTTTCTGGGTTGCAGCAGAAAACACTGTGTTTGGTGAGTGCATTGTGTAGATTACATCATAATCTGAGCGATTGAGATAGTAGACGCCTTACATAGCCTGCAGCACTGGAGAGATGGCATCAAGATTGTCCCTCTGCCAAAAACATATAGCTTGTTCCTCACAGCATATGCAATCGCAGTAGCCACAGTGCAAGAAGATGTATAGGAAGATGGGCACAACAACAACAAGAATGCATTACAAGGATGTAGATCTAGAGGAAAATTCCCCCTTGCAAAAACCAACATCCGCAACCCCTTCAACAAAATACCCCATCAACGAGATACTTCGCATCAAACACACACATCAACCCATTACAACAACCAACACGGCCACTACAAAAAGATCACCCCATCATCAGCCACAACACACAACGCTACTCCCCATAATACGCAACCAACGTTGCTGATCCATCCCCATCACAAGCCATCATGGCTGTAACAGAGGGCAAAAAGGCCCCCACTGACGCTGCAGCAGATCCCAAAAAGGCTGTCAAAGATGGCAAGAAGGAGGACAAAGAGGCAGATCTATCTGAGGAGGATTTGGAGTTGAAAAAGAATTTGGAAATGATGGTGGAACGTGTGGCGGATGGAGACGGTGGAGTGCAAGCAATGGCATTGGCATCCATCGGCGACCAAATCAGGACCGCCACCACCAGCATGACCAGTGTCCCCAAGCCCCTCAAGTTTCTACGACATCACTATGCAACCCTGCAGTCAGTCTACGATGGCCTGCCTGACAGCAACAAAAACAAAAAGCAGCTTGCCGACGTGCTCAGCGTGTTGGCGATGACATCAGGCAAGCCAGGTGCACGAGAGAGCCTGCGATACAAGCTGGCCGGCGCTGGCCTGGACATTGGAAGCTGGGGGCACGAATACGTGCGCAGTCTGGCAGGTGTGGTTGGGAGGGGGTCGTGTATGTGTGTGCTGGATTGTGATGTGGACATTGTGTGCCGATGGGAGCTGTATATGTGGAAAACACAAGTAGTGAAATACACAAATATCCGCAGGTGAAATTGGTCTGGAGTTTGCAGAGCGTCATGCATCAGAAGCAAATGTGGATGACTTGTTAAAACTGGTAGCAGATATCGTTCCCTACCACATGACACACAATGCGGTACGTTGATGGTGTTGGTTTTGTTCTTTCAATGACTCTTTTTCATTGTTTTTTTCCCCATTTTGCACTTTCACACACATGTTGTCCCATACATCCACCCATACATCCACCCATACATCCACCCATACATCCACCCATACATCCACCTACCCACGTACCCACCCATTACACATAGGAACCTGAGGCAGTGGATGTGTGTCTTGAGGTAGATCGCCTGGACCTGCTCCTCCCCTACTGTGATGTTGGCAATTATGCACGCACATGCTTGTACCTGTCTAGCTGTGCTGTGTACTTGCCAGAGGGGGACAACTTGGCTGTGCTGCGTACTGCATATGATGTGTACAAAAAGGTGTGGTGTTGGGGGGGATGTGTGGGGATTGGGTGTGTTATTGGTTGGACAGTGCATTGAATGTGTATATTGTACAATACAAACACATTGTATACACACACATTGTATCACACACATTGTGTATACACACAAATGGTGTATACACACACATTGTATCACACACATTGTATCACACACTCACACACACACACACACACACACACACACACACAGGTGGGTAAGCAGGCTGATGCAATGCGCATAGCACTGAGACTCAATGATGTGCCCCTCATTGAGGCAACACTAGCTGGATGTAGTGATGTATTGGAGAAACAGCAATTGGGGTATATGCTTGCTCGACAGGTGTGTAGGGGTGGTGTACGGGGGAGCGTGTGGGTTGTGTGTGGGTGTGCGTATGGGTGGTGTATGGGTGGTGTATGGGTGTGCGTATGCGTGGTGTGTGTGTGCGTATAGGTGGTGTATGGGTGTGGGCATGGATGGTGTAGGGGTGTGCTTATGGGTGGTGTATGGTGAATGCTCATGGCATTGTGTACAGCACACAACAAAACAACCCCGTACATAGAAACACATTCGTTCCCAACCACAAGGCACACACCCCTCCCCTCTCATTTCACACACCCCTCCCCTCTCATTTCACAAACCCAGGGGGTCATGGTCAACCTGGAAGAGGGCCCCACTGCCATTGACGATGAAGAGCAAAGGGAAACAATGCGGCAAATCATCTCAAATACAAAACTCAGTGAAATGTTTTTGGCACTGGCACGTGACCTGGATGTGCTGGAACCCAAAACACCCGAGGAGGTGTGTTGCGGAGGGTTTGTTGTTTTGTGTCGGGGCCTGGGGAGGGGAGGGAAGTGATCTTGTGTGAACATGCTGTGTTTGGTTGGTGTTTCCTTGGTGTGCAAGTGTGTGTGTGTATGTGTGTGTGTGTGTATGTGTCCCGCTCCTTGTGTTGCCTCTTACACAATTGTTTCATCTCCCGCTCCTCGCATTACACCATCCCCTCTCTCCACAAATCCCACCCCCTACCCCCCACCACACACACAACACAAACATAGGTGTACAAAATGCATCTGGTAGAGGGCAGAGCCCCCACCGTCCCCTCTGTCGATTCCGCCCGCCACAACCTCGCCTCCACCTTTGTCAATGCCTTTGTCAATGCTGGCTTTGGTACCGACAAGCTCATGACCCTCACCCCAGAAGGTTCCGGGGAAGGTTCCGGAGACACCACCCACTGGATCTTTAAAAACAAGGAGCATGGGAAAACAAGTGCGACTGCAAGCCTAGGAATGTTGTTTCAGTGGGACGTGGAGGGTGGTTTGACGCAGATTGACAAGTACATGTACTCGAGTGATAATCATGTGGTGGCGGGGGCGTACTTGGCAATTGGGATATTAACCAGTGGGGTGCGTGATGAGGCCGACCCTGCGTATGCGCTGTTGGAGGAGCATGTGCACAAGGAGGATGCTGTTATTCGCAGTGCTGCGATCATGGCGTTGGGGTTGGCGTATGCAGGGACTGCCAAGGTGTGTGTGTGTTTGGTTGTGAGGGGTGGTTTTTTAGGTTGAGGGGTGTGTTTTGGGGTTTGGAGGGGTGGGGGGGTATCATTGCTGCTACATGGGCTATTGTATATACATGGGTGTTGTTCTACCCTAGCCCCCCCTCTCCCTCACACCCCCACCCCCTCTCCCTCACACAGGAGGAAGTGCAAGAGCTCCTCGTCCCCCTTGTCATGGACCCCGACACAAAAATGGACGTCGCATGTGCAGCCGCCCTCTCCCTGGGCCTCGTGTTTGCCTCCAGCTGCAGGGAGGAGTGTGTGAGTGCTATTCTTCAGGCGCTGATGTTGAGAACAGAGCTGGAGTTGACTGAAGCATGTGCCAAACACATGTGCTTGGGGTTGGGGCTGCTATTTCTGGGCAAACAGGATCTGGTGGAGGGGTCCTTGGAGGTGTGTAGTGTGTGGGGTGGGTATTGTTGTTGTTTGTGTTTGTGTTTGTGTGTGTGTGTGTGTGATGTGGTGGATGGCAGATGTTGCTTTTTTTGTGTCTGTGGTGTATGCATTGATTGCATACGGTTTCTCTATTTTCCCAACACAACCGCCACAACACAACACCTACACAACACACACACGCACCTACACAACACACACACACCTACACACACAACACAGGTGGCAAAGACAGTCAACCCCCGCATCAGTGAATTTGCACAAGTGGTGTTGGAATCATGTGCATATGCTGGTACAGGTGATGTGCTGAAGATTCAACAGCTGCTGGCTCTGTGTGGGCAGCATATCACACAGGAGGAGGACCCCCAGCCATGGCAGGTAGTGTGAGGGGGTTGTATTGTGAGGGGATTGTACTGTGAGGGTGTATTGTATTGGTGTATGCTCTTTACACATTGTATGCTATGTACACATTCACATACGATCTACACACGCACGCACACTCAATGGACACACACACACACACACACACACCAAAAAAAAAAAATAAAAAAAAAATTCCCCCCTCAATATACCCCCCCCCCCATTATACACAGACTGCTCATCAGGGTGCTGCAGTGTTGGGGTTGGCACTGGTAGCAATGGCAGAAGACCTAGGTCAACAAATGAGCAATCGTACCCTGGAGCACCTGTTGCAATATGGTGACCTGGCTGTCAGGTGTGTGGTGTGTGTGTGGTGTGTGTGGTGTGTGGTGTGTGCAATGTGTGTCTTTCATGAGCAACAGATACATACATCATACATCATATCCCCCCCCCCCCCCTTCTCTTCTCACACATCATATCACACTCACACCCCCAGGCGAGCAGTCCCCCTCGCCATTGCCATCCTCAATGTGAGCAACCCTGACATGGCAGCAATGGACATGTTGAGTAGGCTCAGTCACGATGCGGACGTAGAGGTGGCTCAGAATGCTATACTGGCGTTGGGTGTGGTGGGAGCGGGGACCAACAATGCACGACTGGCTGGTATGTGTTTGGGGAGGGTGGGTCGGGGAGGGGGGAGGGGGGGCGCTAGGTGTACATGGGGGACGTTTGTGTGGATGTTGCAGTGTGGTCAGACACACACAACATTGGCTATAGCACAGTTATAAAGCACAAGATAACAACACACCACACACTCACACTCACACCACACACTCACACTCACACCACACACTCACACCCACCGCACAATCACACCCACACCACACAGGCATGTTGCGCAACTTGTCAGGCTACTACTACAAGGAGCCTACCTTGTTGTTTTTGGTGCGTGTAGCCCAGGGGCTTGTGCACATGGGTAAGGGGTTGATGTCACTGAGCCCCTATCATGCTGACCGTCAGCTACTCTCAAGTATGTGTGTGTGATTGTGTGTGTGTGGTGGTGGTGGAGTGTGTGTATATGAGAGAAAGATTGTGCATGTGCATGTCTGTGTGTGATTGTGAATGCGTGTGTGTGTGCACAAGCTCCTGTGTGTATACAAATCAACAAGCACACCTCAAGAGCACCTTGTTGTATGCACCCCCCCACCATCACCCACCACCACCCATCATCCACCCAACCACCCAAGCACCCGCTCACCCAATCACACCCCCCCCCAACACACCCACAGGTGTTGCATTGTCAGGTATACTGGCAGTCCTGTTCACCTGCTTTGACCTCAAGGCCACCATTGGAGGCAAACACCCACATCTCTTGTACTACCTGGCTACTGCCATGCGCCCACGTATGCTGATGACACTGGATGAAGAGGGGAAGATGGCGGCAGTGCCTGTGCGAGTGGGACAAGCTGTGGATGTGGTGGCACAAGCAGGTATGTGTTGTAGGGGGTGGCTCTATGGGGGGGATTGGTGGGTGGGTGGTGGTGTTGAATGAGTGGCGATGAGTGGGGATGAACACTGCACACAACATCCCGCATCATTTGTGTACACATGCACCCTGTGTACCTACCCACCCACCCACCCACCCACCCATTATACTGCCACCCCAACAACAACGACAGGTCGACCCAAGACGATTACTGGGTTTCAGACACACACAACACCTGTGCTGTTGAGTGCAGGTGAACGAGCAGAGCTGGGGACGGAAAAGTACTTGAGTTTGTCTCCAGTACTGGAAGGGGTGGTTATTTTGAAGAAAAACCCCGATTATGTGGAGAAGCATGAGTAGGGCGTGAGGGCTTGCAGGTGGTGGTGGAGTGGGCTGGTTGTTTTTCTGTTCCTGTCAGGATAATGCAACATACATTTGGTAACAAAACGTCTCCCCTGTCGATTGCTTGTTACAATTCACACGACCAACTATCAATAATCACGCATACACGCCTCCATCATCAAGAATGCGTCAAGAATGATGGGCAGCAAAACGTCCAATTTTTTCACCAATCTGCACACCACGTACATGGCAGCATGTGAAGAACCAGTACTGCCATTACCACGCGCGGTATGACACGCGAAACGGCAGCACGATGGTTGGTCTTCCCCAAGTCAACACATCAAGATTCCGAATAAACCAGTGATACTGGCATTCCACGCTCCCACTGTACGACAGGATGCAAACAGCGACAGTGGTCCCGCCACAGGCCCTGTCATACTAGACCGCAAGCTCGTGGCTGCCCTCCTTGCTGAGTTTTTTGGTCTTGTGTTGTTTCAGCTCATGGGTGGAGATGCCCCAGACTCTGCAGCCGCATATGGCAACGGCATCTCACTCATGGTGTTGATTTTCGCAACAGCAAACGTGTCGGGGGGACACCTCAACCCCGCAGTCACCCTTGCTACTATTCTGACTGGGCACATGTACTGGACACGAGGGGTGCTCTACATGATTGCACAGGTGTGTGTTTGTGTGGGTGGTTGTTCTATAGGTATTCATAGATGCTGTATAATGCATCAGCCCACTATGACCAATCCCTTGCTGCTCCTGATCAATCTCTCCGTGTCACATACACACACATACAGACACAACACACAGGTGTTTGGCGGCATCGTAGGTGCACTGGTACGTGTATAGCATTTTCCCATACAGCATCACCAAACACAGTTGCTCACAATGTATATACAACCCACATTCATGTACAACCATCACACCCCTCACCCCCACATCAACAACACAGCTGAACTGTGCATTGCTCCCTGATGCCTCCATGGGCATGGGTAACAACGGCCCGGGGTGCTTCACCCATCTCACCAATCGCCCAATCTCCATCGGCCAACTTTTCGGCTGGGAAATGCTCATGACGCTCCTCCTCATCATGGTTGTCTATGCAGTGGCCATTTATCGACCGGGATTTGGTAACATCGGTCCCTTGGCGGTCGGATTCACCCTGTTTGCATGTGCATTTGTGGGGGGGCCCATGACAGGGGCCGCCTTGAACCCTGCGAGGGTGCTGGGCCCCTCTATTGTCTATCGGTGCTACTGGTCGACAGTGCCCGTGTATGTGATTGCGCAATACATGGCGGGGTGTTTGGCGGCGCTGCTGTGCCTGCCGGTGTATGGCGCGGGGGTGTATATGATGACAAGTGAGCGTGGGGGGGGGGTGGATTATGAAGCGGGTGTGGCACTGACAGCACGACGTGGGGTGGTGATGTGATAGGATGGGGGGTTGTGAGGGTAGCATGGGGATGGGCGGGTGTAGTACAAGCTGTATAGGTTGGGTGTGTGCAAGGTACCGTGTGTGTTGCAGGGTGCGTGTGTTGCTGAGGTGCAAAACATAAAGATATATGCACAATGTAAGATCATATATTTTAGCCTTACAAAGGATGTTACAGGGATGATCATGTGGCAATCATACATGCAGAATACATCAAATCTTCACATCTCCATGCCCATACAACAACACGCACATTGCAGCATCATGTCACTACCCAACATGCACTTGACATCTTGGTAAAACAAAAGAAATCTTGCTGGAAAACAAAAACAGTGCAACAACAAGAGTAGCGCACATTGTGTACAGCTAGGCATCACTGTGCAGCAGCAGTGAGTGGTGGTGATGTTGATATCGTGTTTTTGAGCAACACCTGTGTATGTGTTGATGTGTTGATGTGTGTTTGTGTTGATCATCATCATCATCACCATGATCATCACACATACCCATGCACCTACATACCAATTTCAACGTATACATCATGCTGTTAATAGTGCTATACTCCAACTTCTTCCCATGCACATCAGACAACCAAAACCTGTATGATTTGACTGGACACACTGCCATTGCCTCACCCTGTGTTTCCTGTGTGGGTGAAGGGGTGTTTTGAGTGCGTGTGGGGGGGGGGGATGCGTGTGTGTGTGGCGGTGGCGCATGGTGCATGTTGTTATGTGTTACATAAATATGTTGATTGTGTGACGAACCAACATATACACCTCATACCTACACACTCATACCTACACACTCCTACACACTCATACATACACACTCATACACCCACGCACATACACCCACGCTCATACTCACACACACTTTCATGCTCATACAAACACCTTTATACATACCTCACTCACAATCTGCCCCTTGTGTATGGAGAGTCCAATGCCAGTCAATACACTTGCAACATTGAGCAGGGCAGTGGGTTCTTGCTGCGGTGGCTTGATGACCACCACTGTGTAGTGCTCATCCGCATTGTTTTGCACTGTGTGAGGGTGTGTATGTGGGATGTATGTGGTGTGTGTATATGGGGTGCGCATGATGTGTACATATGATGTGTGCATGTATGCAGTGTGTATCTGCATGAGGAATCTACAACATGGGGATTCACTGATGCACGCAACACCATGCACGTGCAACCCAATGCACTCTCACATGCAAGGCAGACACGAACATTGTGGAAACATGCAGAAGATACAAATACACCCCCCTTTATACACATACCCTCCACCAGCTCATTGGAAAAAACCTGTGCATGACGTGCCCCCGTACTTGGTGTACAATATCGTACATAGTCTGATATGCGCTCGGCAAGCAACTCTGCTGCCCTGGCATTCAGCTTTTTCCTCCTCCTGTTGACCAACCAAAACGTATTGGTAGCCACTCCTTCAGGAGAGGTTTCCACTTCAGCAGCTTCCACACAGAGGTCAAGGCCCGTGAGAACCCATGCGATTACACGGAATAGGCCGGGGTAGTCTTTGACTTGGACTTGCAATACCTGTAGTGGGGGGTTGTACGGTTGAGGAGTGTATGGGCGGTGTTGTACTACGCTTGGTTAGGTACTGCGCTTGGTATTGACAACCACATTCACCACGTACAGTTAGGTTGTCATGGCTTGTGTTGTCTACCAAAATGTCACTCGGCATACAGTACCCATATTCATCCTCCTCTTCAAAGACATCATCAACTGCAGCATCAACCTCTTCTGTTGCGTGCAAGGGTGTTGAAGGGTGTCGGAAAGGGCGTGGTGCAACAAAAGTAAGGCACTGATGATGGGTGTTGATCTGCTTGGAACCTATGCGAGCACGCTGGCATATGTGTTTGTGGATGGATGATGTATGTGTCAGCAACATGATTGAGGGGTCTGTGGGGTTGTCAAAATGTGTGCATTATGGGTTATATACGAGGTTAATTAGTAGAGGTTTTCAGGTGTTTCATTCATGCTATTGCCACAACCTGGGAAACCATGAGACTGGGTGTTGCCAACCGCGTTGCTAGGAATATAACTGGGATACACACACAGCCTGTTGCTCGTGTAGTCCACCAGCATCATCGTGTTGGCAGTACCTTACTGCATAGGAGCAGCAAGATGGCTTCCCGTGGTGCAAATACCATCACCAACGTTGCTACCAAGTACGTCACAACAGTATGAGGTGGGGAAACATCACCCTGTGTTGTGTGCACACCATCACATCTCTCTCAGGTGGACGGAGGATGTTGTCAGCAGCAACGTCATTGATGAAAAGCTTGGCATCAGTGTCTCAAGCCACTTTGACAGCGGCAACGTTGATGTACGTGTGTATACGTTGAATAACACACACACACCAATACCGTGCATCACATCCACCCCATTGCGCTCCATGACACACCCCACCACACCCCCACCCCCACGCAACACCCAGGTGCTGGAGATGACAGATCCCCTCAACATACGCCTGCGCATCCACCCAGATCCCTTTACCGAGGAGGAAAACTGTGAACACTTTCAATGGTTTTACTATCGTGTTGCAGGGGCCAAGCAAAAACCACTACGCATGACATTGGTGAATGCAGGGTCCTCCTCTTATCCAGAGGGGTGGCATGGATACAAGGCACGGGCATCATATGATCGCAAAACGTGGTTTATGGTGCCGACAGAGTTTGATGAGGGTACTGGTCAGTTGATTATCACCCATACACCTGAACGGTCAGTTATAGTGTGTGTGGTGTTTGTGTGTGTGGTTTGTGTGTTTTGTACCGTTGCAATCTTTCTTATAGCTTCATCTGTATGGCATGCTTTTTATGCATGCATATGTCCCCATGTATCCTCGACAACCCCCACCAGCACACACACGAGCACACACCCCAGCACACACACCAACACACACACACACACCTTTGTATACAGGGATATCGTATTCTATGCATACTTTGAGCCCTACACATACGAAGAACACCAGAATTTCATTGCTGCAGCCCAAAACGACGACCGTGTGTGTCTCAAGGTCTTAGGTGTGACACATGATGGTCATGATATTGAACTGTTGCGAGTGGGTCGACCAGCAGAGGGGAAGAAAAAGGTGTGGATGATTGCTAGACAACATCCAGGGGAGACAATGGCGGAGTTTTATGTAGAGGGGTTTGTGAAACGGTTGATTGATGCGGACGATGCCCTCGCACGCAAGGTGTGTGTGTGTGTGCGTATGGTGGGTGATGTCATGTTGGTATGTGGAAACCAATGGGGTAATGTGTAAGCACAGGTTTTACTGTATTGTTGTTGTTGTTTTGTTCGCACCCCCTCCTCCCCACCCCCACCCCACCCACCCACACCCACAGGTTCTCGATGAGGCAGTGTTTTACATAGTGGCCAACATCAACCCAGATGGTAGTTGGAGGGGGCACCTGCGTACCAACAGTGATGGGAAGAACCTCAACAGGTGCTGGCTCAACCCAACCATGGACGATGTTCCGGAAGTGTATGCAGTGCTGCGCAAGATGGATGAAGTTGGTGTGGATGCATTCATTGATGTACATGGTACGTGTGTGGTGTGTGGGTGTAAGTGTGCTGGGGTGGAATGACACACCACAAATCCCCATGAATCCTCCTCCTCTACAACAACCTCCTCTCCTCCCCTTTACAACACACAGGTGATGAAGAGCAGGTCACCAATTTCATTCACGGCAACGAAGGCATCCCATGTTGGAACGACCGCCTGGCTGATCTTCAACGACGCTTTCAAATTGCCTACCACAAGGCTGATCCCACGTTTTCCATCACTGATTCGTATGGTACAGATGCACCAGGCAGTGCTAATTTGGCTATTGCTGCTCGACAAGTGGGGCAACGCTTCCAATGTAGGCACCTTTCATGCACCTTTGTTGTACATGCACATCTGCACACCGATATCCCACCCCCACCCAATCATGTCCCCTCCCCCCATGTCTCCCCCCCCACCCCCACCCCCACCCCCCAGGTATGGCATTCACACTGGAGATGCCGTTTAAAGATGTGGCAGCATACCCTGATGAAGTGTCGGGCTGGTCGGGGGCCCGGGCCCGGCATTTTGGTGCAGCACTCATCCACCCCCTCTCTGAAGTATTGGGGGATTTGTAAACAACACAACATGGCACTATGAAAACAGACAACGCAAACGGTGGTCGTGGCATTTCTTTTTGTTTATTCTATGGTACAATTGTAAAGAAAAGGAATCGCTGATAAAGCATATGTGTTACCGCATCACATTTCTCAAACATCAATAAAATTCAAGTTGTGAAGCATAGCTGGATGAAGCAAACGCATACTGTATGTTCACAACACAAATGAAGGACACTACCATGTTGGATTAAGATTGTTGCACATGCTCATCAAACATGCCCACCATCAACAACCGCAGCTGTGTATGCCTGCCTCCATGTGCTGCATGAATGTACTGCTTGTATAATGTGCCACACACAAAAACCACATGCTCGCAGCATGTCGCAGCACACACACTCACGCACATACACACGACACAGCACTCACGTACATACACACGGCACAGTACTTATCGCCCCCCCGCCACGAGTAGGTCCACAGCAGCCTGCAGGTTGTTGTTGGTTTGTAGCAGTGCCTCCCCAGCAGCTTTACGGTCAAACCCCATGCTGGTCAACTGTTGCATGTTTGACTCAAACTGTGTCTGTGTAGTAGGGGGGGTATGATGATGGTGGTGATGGTGGTGGGTATGTCGTGCATGGGTTATGTAATGATACATGAAATATACATGAAATACATGTAACAAAGTACATGACATGGAATAACAACACAGAATGACAACACAGAAATCCACTGTATCCAAGATAAGGTACACGAACACAACAAGACACTACAACAGCGACACAATGCTGATGACATAATGCCGTCGACACAATGTACAGTATGATGAATGTGTATGCACCTGAAATGCAGGGGTGCCGGGTGCAGCTGCTTGTGGTGCTGCTGGTGGTGGCTGTGCCCATTGGCCATCTGGTGCAGGATACCCATACACAGCACCAGGAGCACCAGCAGGCGCATACCCAGGAGCACCATAATAGGGTGGCTGCTGATAGTATTGCGGTGGTGGCTGCTGTGCGTATTGCACATTGGGGTGTGCTGCTGATGGTGGGGGTGCATGATGTGGTGGCTGCTGCTGCTGTTGTGCATAATGTGGTTGTTGTGCATATTGTGGTGGTTGCTGCGGTTGTGGTGGTGGCTGCTGTTGCTGTTGTTGCTGTTGTGTCTGACTGGATGCATGCCCTGATGCTGTGATGATGACACACAACACGTCACATGACAGACATAGAGACATGATGTTTGTACATATGCACAGACTTGTACACACACACACACAACACAGTGCACGCACGTACACACACGTACACAAAACACACACTCCCTCTCACAAACCACTATGTATGTGAACTGTACAACCACCACATTATCACACACCTGCAGGTGGGGGTGCATGTGGTGCACCAGCAGCACCACCCATAGCAGCAGCCATACTAGCACCAGTGGTTGTCCATTGCCTACGTGGACCTGCTGCTTCCTGTGTGTGTGTGTGTGTGTAGAGTGTGTGTGTGTAGAGTGTGTGTGTGTAGAGTGTGTGTGTGTAGTGTGTGTGTGTGTAGTGTGTGTGTGTGTGTAGTGTGTGTGTAGTGTGTGTGTGTGTGTGATAGGAGCATGTGTGTATGGAAGAATAGTGTGTATGTCAACATGTGTATTGTCATCACACACACTCTGCAGAAACTACCCCACACTCACCCCTCAATGTTCAGCCCCCCCACACCCCTCAATGTTCACCCCCCCCACACCCCTCAATGTACACCCCCCCACACACATCCCTCAGTGCCCCCTCGACCCTGCATGACAACCCTCCCCAAAACCCTTCAGTATACACACCCTCACCTTGAATTCTTTACCCAGTATGATGAGTGCCTCTGCATGCTTGTGACTCTTGTCAGGGTAGCGCTGAAACAAGTGGTCAATGACTGTTTTGACTGTGCGCTCAATGTCCAACACACTGTGTGTAGGGGGGGGGGATGAGAGTGGGGAAAACAATGAGTGTGGGGAAAATGATGGTGTATAGGAGATAAGAGAGGCTACAACATGGCAATTGCACTTTTAACAGCACACACAATAGACACACCACTCGACCTCCCCCAATACACCAAACTCTCTCCCCGCCCCTCAACAAAAAACATACTTGATCTTAAACAGCCCATCAATAAACACCCCAGCCTTGGACTGCATTGTTGCAGCAGCCTGTTCTGGTGGCATCCCGGCCTCAAGCTGCTGCTGCACATCCCTCTGTATTGTCATGATGTCCACCAACCCACCCGTAGCCTGCAATTTCGATTTCACACCATGCCCCACTTCCCGAATTTTCTCTACCACAGTGGGAATACCAAGGAGTTTGCTCTTGCCTGCCTCTGCTTCACCCTTGCGCAGGTACAGGTAGCCCAGGGTGTGTACGATGGGTTCGCCAAATTGCACCTGCACCAAGCGGGATGCCTCTGTGCGGCACCATGTGCGGAATTGCTCCTGTTGTCCTGCGACATAGGGGGCAAGCATACGTTCGTATTTGGGGATGAGCTCCTCGACACGTTTCTGTTTTTTGGGGGGGGTGTTGGAGTGGAGGCGTGTTGTTGATGTTGCCGTGACAATATGTGTGTGTGCATGGCAAGTGTACCCACCGATAAAACATGCTCGCACACATGAAAACATACATGAAAAGCAAACACACACAACACAACTTACCACTTGTTCAGCAGCAAGGGCAGCACGTGCTTCGTCCATCTTGGCCTTGTCGTGGGGGTCGGGGACTGCGCCACTTGCAGCACGGGCCATCTCCAATTGGCCAAAAAATTCTTCGAATTGGTCATTGCCAAAGAGCATGCCAAACAACACACCTGGTGTTTGCGATGTTTTTGGGTTTTGTTTGTGTGTACATTATGATACCTCGTGTGAACATATGCAACCACACAACAAACCTGGGTCCATGACGGGCACGTCGCTGATGCCAGCCTTGCCGTGCTGGTCGTACAACTTGCGCTTTTCCTCATCAGAAAGGATCTGGTATGCTTGGCCAAGTTGCTGAAACTTGGCAGCGGCTTGTGGGTCATCCTGTGTTGAGGCAGCCGACAGTGCATGGGTTGCCACATGGTGTTGGCTCCACATCTCGTCCATACTTTCAAAGCCATCAAGTCACCAACCACCAATGCATACCGGATTCTTGTCTGGGTGGCATTCACGAGCCTTTTTATAATATGCCTTCTTGATCTGCTCCGAGGTTGCAGTCACCTCTACGCCCAGGATCTCGTAGTATTCTGTTTCTTTCACCATTTGTTGTAGAATTGGAGGCTAGCAAGATCAACTAGGAGCTAGCAATGTGTAACTAGGGATGAGGATCTGGTAACGCTGTTGTGTGCGTGCGTATGTGTGTTGTGTAGGAGTGCTGTGTATGTCGGATATATATACTGTTGTATTTTCAATAGTGTTTGATACGGCTTTGCGGGTGTTGAAATACCACTTGACTGTGCTGCCCGGCAGCTGCCCACCCTAATTCCTCTCTGTTCCCTGGTTGTGCCCACCAGGAACACTTCCATCAGGGGCCACAGGAGATCATGTGAGAACATTGTGTAGCCATGATGTGGGTGTTCAGTGTCTTAATGCCCGTGCTGCTGGCTAGGACCCGCATGCATAAACTTTACCCGCCGGTGAGGTCGTACCGCATGGGTACAGGCGTATACTGATGTAGCACACTGTCCTGGATAGTAATGTGCCACTTGTATATTGTGTGCACTGTAATGATACTGCGATCATGCATAAAGTACAACCCTTATTTCTTCACCACCAATATACTACCCCTCAGCATGCTCAGCACGCATTCATTTCCAATTCTATCATGGCTGGGTCTCGCAGCAAATCTCGTCCCTGGAGGGGTTTATACTTAACTATGCAGGCAGTGGCCGATCACACAAACCTGCCTGCGCCACAGCCACCATCAGATGGTATGCAGAGGCCACAGGCTTATTGTTGCACGAAAATAGGTCGTTGTGTGAAACCACATATGTTGTGTTTGTCACAGTCACAGGTGGAGCCGTATTCCGTGGTGATTCGGACACCAATGCTGGTGTGGGAAATGGATCTGTTGTTGCTTTTGCAGCAATGCACACAACCCCGCCAGTTGCATACGCATCTCCACATACGCAATATGTAGTCACTCACTTTACGCACCCTCAGCGCTCTCTCCGTGCACCCTGTGACCACCATCCAAAAATATACAATCCCCCCCACACACACTACAGGAGCACTGTTCAGCCCCGACCCTACCTCTGAAGTCTTGCAAGCACTGGAGAGCGTTGAACGCAAGGTATGCTACTGAGCATGTTTCCTGCCATGTGAGTTCTCATCTCCACCCCACTACCCACCACCACAGGTACACGCTGCGCACGCGCCAGCCCAGCAAATGCTCCAGACGCCCGCCAATGCAGCGCTGCCCCCATTGGCCACACCATCGACATTCTGGCCGACTGGCGACAGCGACAGCATCATGCACCTCCCCAGCGCAACCCTCATGCGCACCAATCCACTTGGGCCGGCGGGCGACTCCACATCCTGGGGGGCAGCGCCAATGGTGGGGCCACCGAGTGCGCAGACAACACTCAAGCGCACAAGTATCCATGTCCTTGACAGCCGAAAACGTGCCAGGATTGCATCTGATGACACAGGGTATGGTTTGACTGTGTGTACACAGTATGGAAATGCAAATAATGTGGGTATTGTGGGTATTGTACACAAAACACTACACTCACCAACACCACCACAGGGTACACCCAACACCGACCCACACATCACTCGGCTCCATGGCGGCACTGGGCACCCAAAGCGACCCCCAGCCCAGCCAAATCCCCATGTCCCAGGTGCGCCCCTCTCAATACTGGGCACGTTTGCCACAGGATGAGCAGCGGCGGCTGACCACATACTTGCCTGAAGACCTGGCGGAGAAATACATGCCCTCTTCTTCCGGCAATGAGGGCCTGCTGTATGAATGGCAGGTATGTTGTGCATATTATGGGGTCCTTGGGAGGTTGGTTGTTGGTTGTTTGTTGATTGAGGATGATGGTATTGCTACATGGCGGGGATGCTTGTTGTTTGTTGTGTTGTATTTGTTGCGTCGTATGCACAGTATACAAGAGCATGCATACATCATCACACGCAACAGTCCATATCCTTTCACGTGCTTTTACAATGCACCAACACAGGCACAGTGTTTGGTGATGCCTGGGGTGTTGACAGGGCGCAACTTGGTCTACACAGCCCCCACTGGTGGTGGGAAGACGCTTGTGGCGGAGGTGCTGCTCATGCGGCGCATGCTTGAGCGCCTGCAGCGGGGGTGCACCAGTGTTGCGGGGATGATTGTGCTCCCCTACAACGCTGTGTGCCGGGAAAAGGTATGTGCATGTGTGTGGTAGGAGGAAACGTGTGTACACACAGCCGCAATTGTGTCCTGAATAGTTGGTATCTGTATGTGCACCGCCCCTGCATGTGTACACCGCCCCTGCATGTGTACACCGCCCCTGCATGTGTACCATGGTAATACCCCATACCCCACCCTCTCTCCTGCTCCACCTTTCCAGGCAGATGCCCTGGAGCGCCTGTTCAGTCAGGTCCCCACCATGACCCACTGGGACGTCCGTCGCTGTTTTGGGGCACAGGGGCGCAGCACGGCTGTGGGCACTGCCACTATTTTTGTGTGCACCATGGAGCGGGCCAATAGCATAGCAAACAAGTGGCTGCAGGGGGGAGAGCTGCACAAGTTGTGCTGTGTAGTGGTGGATGAGTTGCACATGGTAGGTTTGGTGGGGTGGATACACGAGTGTGTTTGATGGCGGCTTTTGTGGGTGTGCTTGTCTTTCATACAGCATCACTGCTTATTTTACATGTTTTATAATACGAACACACACGCCAGGTGGGGGATGATGAGCGGGGCTATTTGTTGGAGTTGCTATTGACAAAATTGCGATACATCAATGACAAGCAAGCAGGGAGGGTGAGTCAGCCTGGGGGGACCACTGGGGCCAGCACTTCAACACAACCAGGCTGTGTGGGGGTGGAGGAGGAAGAAGATGTGCAGGGCCTCCAATCAAGTATGTAGATGCTGCGCATGTGGTTGATAATGTGCACACATGCATTGACTTTGACTGGTGTAACCAGCATGAACCCACTTCATGTTGACCGACATGATGTCACCATCATCATCGCCTCACTGTACATCCTCAATCACTGTACACCCTCGATCACACAGATGCCCAGCTGATTGGCATGAGTGCCACACTGGGCAATGGGGAGCAGGTTGCGCAGTGGTTGGACGCAGCTTATTTTGCGAGCGACTACCGCCCAATAGAGCTGCGTCAGTGGGCAGTGGTATGTGCTACTGATGTTTACTGAAGTGCTTCTTGTGTAGCGTCACTTGTGCTTTGTGCCTATATAACAATGCATATGTGTACACAAAATACACACAACTCCTCCCACACACAGCGTATGCAGCCCGCACCCAAAGACGACTCCGACCGCCGCCCTGTTGTTGTCACCATGGACAAGGACGGCAAGGAGTCCAATACACGGCACCCAGAAGCATGGTGGTCTGAAGACAAAGACCTCCTCGCCCTGACGACGTGGGAGGTGGTACGACAGCAAAAATCTGTGCTGATCTTCTCCAATACCCGACGTGACTGCAATGCTGTGGCTCAGCAGCTGTGCTCCTGCCTGGGTGGGCGTATACCCCTTCGTTCCGCCCCTCATCCCGCCACCACCACCAACCCTGACGAGAACCCCCGTCAAGCCCTTGCCACAGAGCTCGCCAACCTCGGTGGCACCACGGCTGCTGAACTCGCAGCATTTGCTCAGCATGGCATCGCGTTCCATCATGGGGACTTGTCCTCCGAGGAGCGGCTGCTTGTCGAAAGCGGTTTCAAGGCCGGGACCCTCTCCGTGCTGGTGGCCACCACCACACTTGCAGCAGGCATCAACCTGCCGGCCCGTCGCGTCATTCTACGGCACTGCTGGGTCGAGCGCAACCACAAAAAGGAGTTGCTGCACCCCACGGTATACCGCCAGATGATTGGCCGGGCTGGCAGGGCTGGGCATGATGACCGGGGGGAGGCGGTGTTGATGGTGACACCAGGGGCAACAACAGAGCAAGTGCTCGGGCTCATGCAGGTAGGGTGTGTTTAAAAGGGGAAGAAAGTGGGTTTGCATGTATGCTGCATGTGTGTTGTTGGTTGATACGTTGTTGGCAGACACCTTGAGGAGTTTTATGGATACACATTTTCACACATTCACCCTCACACTCACACAGGCACCCATGCCTGAGAGTCGGTCTGCCCTGTCAGAGGACCGGCGGGGCTTTTGGGTTGCGCTCCTGGAGGTTGCCGGGTTTGGGCTGGTGCAGAACGTTGCTGAGCTCAACCACTACGTCCGGTGCACCCTCCTGGTGCACACCTGTGCCACTGAGCAGGTATGTGTGTGTTTTGGGGGGGTGTATAAACATGCATTTACTCTTGAGACAAGGCATACTTAGAGCCCAGGCACACCAATAGACCCACACATATTGTGCGTCCAACAATACACATGCAATACAAACACTTTTGCACAGGCTGTCAAGACAGCAGTGACCCAAGCCCTGCAGGAGCTTGCCAAAAAGCAATGTATCCACTTCAACCTGGACAACATGTCGGTGCAGCTTCTGAATGGTGGGCAGGCATGCTTGGCCTCTGGTCTCCATCCTGAGCTGGTATGTGTGGATGGGCATGGATGACATACCCTGTGGATGGCATACCCTGCCTGTATATGCTCGCAACTGATGTGTGCTCGTGGTTGTTGATGTACCGAGCGTGTCGTATCCAACGACATACCCCTTTTCCTTTGCAGGTGGCTGGTGTGCAGGAGGATCTCTCGAGTGCCCTCAAGGGGCTCGTCATGTGCACAGACCTGCACCTGCTCTACCTGTTGGTCCCACCTGGCGAGCAGTTGCCCATAGAGTGGGATATTTTTGACACGTGGTATTTGAACGTGTGCAGTCGGCAGCACACGGGGGAGTGGCACGTCTTCAGGCAGCTCTTCCCCGACCAGACCCTCTTGCAGCATATGCTCAGTCAGATGAACAAGTTTTACATGGAGTGCCAGCTTGAAGCAGATTTTCTCAAGCGGCGTATTAGTATCCAATCGGTCAAGCCAGAAGACCTGCTCATGCTCTTTCGCACATGTGTCCGCCTGCATGCGGCTCGTGCATTGCAGCTGCTTGTGGAGGAAAACCCAGTGGAAAAGGTGGTGGAGGTTATGCTGGGAAAGGAGGGCAAAGGGCGGCAGGGTGAACGGCTCAAGCAAATCAAGGTATAATTTGTGTTGCATATAGGGGAGAAGGGGTGGTGTTTGTAACACTGGTTGTGTCTTTGCGTATGGGAGAGGCATAAGGAAAATCTCTTGCTGCACACAGGATTTGCAAGATCGGGCATGTCAGTTTGCTGGCAAGGTGGCTGCCATCTGTGAAAGCCTGGGGGGGCGCTTCAGGATGCTGGGGCCCATGTTCACCAGCTATCAGGTACATTGTTGTAACCTGCATCGGTGGTCTGTGTCTATGTTGCCATTTTCATGTTTTTCTAATGCACTCTCTCTTTCTCACCCCCTCATACACACACTTCATTCACAGTCACGACTGCTGCAAGGGGTGCGGCAAGAGCTGTTGGAGCTGACAGAGCTCGATGGAGTGGGCCCCTCCACTGCACGCCTGTTGCACAACCAGCGCTGCACCAGCATAGCGCATGTGGCAGAGCTGCACCCCAGCAAGCTGGCCGAATGGTTGCGCAGTGGTATGTCTTTGCTGGCGGTATCGATGCGGTGTTGTTTCTGTTTGTGTGTGACAACCACTCATATACACATCACGCAACACAGTGGACACAAAAGACCGGGCCAAGGATGACAGCACAGTATTTGACATTCGGGCAAAACGCATCATCAAGGTAGGTGTGTGTTGTTTTGTTTGTGTACAATAAGGCATGCCAACAAGGGGTTTGGTAGTACATGCTTGCCTTGCAACTTTGGCACAGGCAGCAAAGGAGCTTTTATTGCAGCGAGCAAACGAAATGCAGCAGCGTGCGTTGGAAGCCTTGCAGCTCGCAGGGCAGCCTGATGATACAGCACCACTGGTAGAGGGGGAATCAGCAGCAGGTGTAGCGGGGGATGCACAAGCACAGCAAGAGACGTCTGTGACGATCCAGCATCACGAGTCTGCTGGACCATCCCTCACAACACCAGCCATGCAGGTACCTGGTTCCCTGTCTTTTTTAAACACATGAAGATGAAAATCTACATACACATACCTTCTGTTCGTAATATTACACCCACAGCGCAATGCGCAATCCCCAATGGGTGCAGCAAACGCAGTGGAGGGACCGCCGCACACCATGGGCTCTGTTGTAGATTCGCCTGCACTGGGGTCGCAGCCCCTGGATGACGAAATTGTGCATGTGCCTGGGTCTGACCGTGCTGACAAAACATGTAAGCATTCCACACGATACTGTGTGTAGAATGATGTACTTTGTAAAACAGGGTTGTTTGGTGTTCATGTAACAATACGTACACGTGCGCTGACAAGGCGTACGAAAGGACAATGTGTAGGCAAATTTTTGCTTCGTACACAAGGTTTTTGTTGCATACATGTCCAACACATTTCCTCCTCAATATCCAACACCACCAGGCCTGCCCATGGGTGCGCATCCCCCAAATAATATCCCCCCCGAGTGGCTCCAACCCGGCCGTCCACCCCTCGTGGCTGCAAGTGATGCTGACGTCCAGCGTGTGGTGACGTGGTGGGCAAAACAATCCATGTTTGGGTTTGCCATGGAACTCCAGCCCCGTGCAGCCCGCACACATGCAGGCACACCCAAGCTCCCCGGGCCACCTGCCAAAGCACACCATGGTATGGTTGAATGGGTTTATGTGTAGTGTTGAAACGTACTACTACATGCGCACATACCATGCACACCCACTCCAGGCAGTACACATGTCTCGCTGGACGAACACGCCCAGCGCATTCGTGGTATTGCGCTTGCATGGCCCATTGCAGAGGCTCCCAATGCCCAGCCAGGCCTGCATGTTGCCTACATACCCCTCCGCAACCCCCAAGATGCTCAGCGATGGTGGCCACTACTGCTTGGGCAACTGCAACGGGCAGCCACTGTCAAGGTGACATGGAATCTCAAAGCCCAGCTGAGTGCGCTGTTGTACGCTGACAAGGCGTCGTCCCTGCCTGCATGCACTATTCAGCCACCATGCATTGACGGCAGAATTGAGCAATGGCTGCTGCAACCTGAAAGCAGATGGGTGGGTATTTTTTTGGGGTGTTGTTGTGGAGTGCGTGCAGGTTGAAATAATGAAAAGTGTGTCTACGACGCATATTGATCACCCACCACGCACTCTTACAGGTGGTGGATGAAGACAGTGGGGGTGCCTCAGGGAGCATGTGCCTCCCATCATTACTACGTCTCACCAGCAAAAAAACGTGCAGTGCGGATTTCCTTGCTGCAGAATGTGCATCAGGGGCAGTTGCTCCTGCCGAGGGCACTGCGCAACCTCCCAATTCAGCACTGGCTGCCTTTGGAGCTGGTGCTCGTGACTGCTGCCGACTGGCTGCCCATGCGTTACTTCTGCATTGCTGCTTGGAGGGTGCCATGCAGGTACTCTTTGGTGTGTCGGTACTACACATGTGATTTGTTACCCTTGTAGCATCATCTCACTTGTGGCTACCCCAACAAACACACAGTTGCATCAGCAAGAGGGCCCCCTGATGCACTTGGAAATGCCGCTCGTGCCTGTCCTGTGTGCCATGGAGCATGTTGGCATGTTGCTCGATCCTGAGGAACTGTGTACAAGACAGTTGGGACTCTTAGATCGTGGAATCCAGGTATGTGCGGGGAGTGAAAAGTGCGTAAGGTACCCTTTGTCATTCATCACACTTGACAATGACACATCACAATACCCCATGCATCATCAAGGAAATGGCCAGTCGCATACGTGCCTTCAAAGAAGCTGCCTGTGGCGCAGAACAAGCTGCAGCACTCAACCTTGACGCGCCCGAGGAGCTTGCGCGGCTGCTGTTTGAAGACATGGCGTTGGTGCCCCCTCCCTGTGCTGTATCTGTGAACAAACGCACTGGGCGCAAGAAATACTCCACCAAGGTGTGCATATGGGTGTCTATACAAATCTTGTAGCTGTACACACGAGATTTGCTCTCCCTTAGCACCCTCTCCAAGATGAGCACGAGGAATATTGATGTACACAGGGTGCTGTATTGGACGAGCTTGCCATGCAGGACAAGGCCCGTAATGTTGTTGAATGCATCAAGCTGTATCGCACCCTGAAAAAGATAAAGGAGCAATTGCATGATGTCTTGCTGCACAAGGTCCAACAGCAGCAGCATGCACGAATGCCTCTTGCAGAGCAGCTTGGTGGTGGTGGTAGTGGTGCAGACGGCGTGGTAGCAGAAACAACAAAGCAAGCACCCTTTCGTCTGCACACCAACCTCATGCAAACCAGCACTGGCACTGGTATGCTGCTTCCACACCTATGATGTCATCATCATCATCAACATCATCATCACCACATTCCACAGGGCGTTTGGCGTCTGATCGCCCCAACCTACAAACCGTCCCCCGTGTACGTGCCCTCATGCTGCTTTTGACACAAAGCCAGCACTCGTCACCCAATAACAATATAGACAACAATACTACCATCAATAACAACGCAACCACTACAATATCAAGTCCACCGCGACGACAGTTGCGTACAGTGGTTGCCAATGTGCGCAAGGCATTCATCGTGCCCCCTGGCTACATCATGATGTCTGCCGATTACAAGCAGCTTGAGCTCCGCATGGCCGCACACCTTGCTGGGGACGCCCACCTGCAAAACAGCCTACGAGAGGAGGATCCGTTTTCTGCATTGGCAGCATCACAGCAGCGGATACCGGTCACGGCTGTCAGTCCCGAGGCACGAAATGCTGCCAAGGCCGTGGCGTATGGGTTGCTCTATGGCAAGGGCATGCTGGCACTGGCACGGGACATGCAGTGTGACGTGGAGGAGGCGCGAAGGATACATGACGAGCTTTGGGCCATGATGCCACGGGTACGTGTTGTGGGGTGTGTGGAGGGATATGGATGTGTTGCATGTGCATTGCAAACCCCCCACATAGGTGCAAGCATGGCGGCAAGAGGTGCTGCAATATTGCCGTGTCCACAAGCATGTGTGCACATTGGCAGGGCGTCGGCGTCCCCTGCCACACATTGACAGTGGTCACGCTGGTGTGCGAGGCCAAGCAGAGCGACAGGCCATCAACACTGTGTGTCAGGGCAGTGCAGCGGATGTGGTCAAGCGTGCCATGATTGCCCTTCCTGCACGGATCCAGGCACTTGGTCTTGAGGGGCACTGCCGCATGATCATGCAGGTGCGGTTAAAAGGGGGAGGTTGTGTATGTGTCTGTGTGTGTACACGGGGGATTTGTGAAAAAAAGGTGAATAACAAACCACCCACACGCAGATTCACGATGAGTTGTTGTTTGAGATATATGAGCCAGCACTCGCCACTGTGGCAAAGGTGATACGAGACGTGCTTGAAAACACCACCGTGACAACAGTGCCCCTGCCTGTCAAGCTGCAGGTGGGGCCCAACTGGGGAGAACTGGAAGAATATACCGCTAGTTGAACCGTGACCTACCTGTGAGTTTTATTATTATTTGCAGCGTGCTGTTGAAAGGTTGCTTGTTGCTCATTTTGTTGCGCCTAGTATCATTGCTTCTCATCGTTTGTGTAAAAACCACCCACATGCCATATATACCGTTACATAGCCACACTGTTCAACTTTTTGTCTGCTCAGCAAAACCCCAACAAGCAAGGATTGGTACATGTGCGTGTGGGAAAACTGCACTGGTACGTTGGGAAATCAAAACCGCCAAAATCGCTGTCAAAAACCAGGGTGCCCTGTTGCGCACGTACACACTCGCCCTCAAAAGCCATCTGCCATTGCGGTGAAAATATCAAAGCGGGTAACGATGCCGATGCAGCGAGCACGGTCATCCACGATTGGAATTCGATGAACCTTGTGTTTCAGCATGAGCACTGCAGCGTCCTGCACCTTGGCAGTGCGCTTGGCGGCAATGGGTTGCTTGTTCATGACATCGCTCACCACGGAGCCACCCTTGGCAAGGTCCTTGCGAGAGATGACACCGACGAGTACGCCATTGCCATCCACCACTGGGAGGCCGCTGTAGTTGGCAAAAAGGTTTTCAGACAAGGGGGTGTCGGGGGAGACGGTGACCACCTTGCTCTTCATCACGGATGACAATTGCTTTGCCATGTCCTCCTTGAGAAACTGTGTGGGTGTGGGTGTGTTCAGAGGGTCGGGGAGCTATCTCCCCAAGGAGAGACTGGTCTGGCACAAAACACACCTTCTCGCGGAAAAACACCGACAGGTCGTCATAGGATGCCAGTGCCCAGTTGGCGGGCCATTCACCTGTGTGAAAAATAGGGCGGTGAAAGTGTTCATATGGGTACATCAGAGTGTTTGTCGATGCTGCTGAGGAGTAGGTGATCATGGAAGGTCCAATGCCCTTGCGAGGGTATCCACTGGGCAAACAAATGCTCTCGGAACATGCGTATGAGCTACATGCATGGCACAAGGGAGTCATACAGTCGCACGACATACGAGGGCTAGATACGAAACCAGAAACGTACCAGAGATCACACCGCTTTCATCCCCATGATCTGCTGCCACAGCGCGGACTGGGACTCGAAACGTGCGTTTTGGGGCACGGGACGTTACGACACCGCGTCGTGGGGCCATGGTGGCCACTAGAGGAGTGGGTCGAGCAAGGGCAAACATGGTGAGTCGATCTGTGTCTTTGTGCGGGGGTTTCGCTGCGAGCGGCTGAAGGTACACAAGTGCTTTTTTGAGGCGGTGCGGTTCAGTGTGTTTGCAGGAGTGTTTGACCAAAAATATTTCAACTCCACGTCAAGAATTGGCGCCTCAATCATGTCAAACACACATACCGTTGTCCAACAGCACTGATTTGATATGCCTCCTGTGCATCATGCTTCTTGACAACAGCCACTGTTGTCCACATCGCAACAACATCGCTCCAGTAACATTATCTCCGTTGGCATCTTCTCTACGTACCATGCCAGCCCTCAACCACCGCACAACAGCATTTACTCAACAGCCTCACAACTCCTGGACATGGAGGGCACCATGGAGGGCACCATGGCAAGCACTTGTTGCCAGATCCACCACCTCGACATCCACCCCTCACACAACGACTGCGTCCCCACACCACCTCATTGTGCTTGTCAATGGCCTCTTTGGCAACCCTGGCAACTGGGAGGTTGTCCAAGCAAAGCTGCGTACCCATCTCGACCCCAACAACACCCTCTTGCATGTGAGCACCGTCAATTCATACACAAAAACCTTTCAGGGCATTGATGCATGTGCGCAGCGATTGGTAGATGAAATTGCACACATTGTGGTGCAAAACCCTTCACTGCGCTGCATCAGCTTTATCGGGCACTCGATGGGTGGGTTGCTTGCTCGGTGCGCCATTGGAAGAGCATACAATCAGAGCACAGGCTGTGTCGCTGGTCTGCAGCCCCGTCATTATGTTTCCATGGCAACCCCACACCTCGGGTGCGACGTAGAGGGGCCGGCGCAGGTGCCGCTGATTGGATGGATGGCTGCAGCACTGCCAGGTGGGTTGGCTAGCCCGATGCAGTCATTGGTGGGGTCAGTGGCTGCCCCTGTCACATCCTTGCTGCTGTCCCGGTATGTTGGTTCAGGGTTTGTGTGTCTATGTCTGTGTATATGATAGAGGGAATGCCATAGAGGGAATGTGCGCATAGACCCTGGGCACCCCAACCATTTCAACACACACACAACCACACATTTTGTGCATTTGGTCACACAAACATAGTACCCCTTTCTATACAAAGGAGTGGCCAGCAATTTTTCTTGCAAGACGGCACCCCAACCCTGCCTCCCCTGCTGTTTCGCCTGGCCACCGACTGCAACGAAGGACCCTACCTGAGTGCCCTGCGTGCCTTTAAGACCCGCACAGCCTATGCCAATTGCTCAGGGGATCACTTGGTAGGGTGGGCAAATAGCTCCCTTCGGTGGCCCCATGACCTGCAGGGGCTGCACCTTTCACCGCAGCTTCGGCGGCGTGGGGTGGTGCGAGAGGACCCACTGCATGCAGCACAAGGAGGCGCATTGCATGCAGCACAAGAAAATCCACTGCATGCAGCACAAGAAAACCCACTGCATGCAGCACAAGGAGGGGGTGGGCATGCGGTGGGTGGCGAGCGTGATGGAGGGGGGACGGTACATGCAAGGGATTCAACAGATGCAGCAGGAGAAACAGGTGCAGCAGGTCAACACACAGCAAGTCAAAGAATGCAAAGTTCCACAGGTGTACAACAACCAGCAACAGCACCTGCATCTGTGGTTGCAGCAGCAGAAAAGCAGGTGGAGTCTACAGCATACGTGCCAGAAATGCTCAATGCACTGCAGAGCATGCCATGGCGGCGTGTGGATGTGTGTTTTCAGCAGGCTACTGTACCCATGCTGGCGCACAATCATATCCAGGTTTGTAAGCACACCGGCTGCTGGTGTATGGAAATGGAATATGCAATGGCCTGTTCTCGAGGTGTATGTCTTTGTGGGGTATGTACCTTCACACCTGTGCGCATGTTGGGTACCATATCGTCTCACCCACAGGTCACTCGGCGGTGGATTAATTTTGAAGGGGAACAGGTTGCAGAACACCTTGCACAGCAACTCGCAGCAATGGAACAACTGCTGCAGCAACAAGAAGAGGAACAAGGAAAGCAACCCACCGAGGAACACACGGCAGGCACTGTGCAATAGTTCACAGTGTGTTGTTATTTAATGTACAGTAATTCATTCAATAATTCACTGTTTTTTGCGTTAGGTCCATGTGCCATGCCCATGTACATTACAAGCAATTTTTTGTTACTTGTAGTAGACTGATACGTTTTGACGTAACAAAATGATTATGCATGCCTAGCGCTGACAATACAATAACACATGCACTCCAGGGCGCTATATTATCTATCCAGCCTACACGTCTATGCATGTCATCGATCGACAGGATCCTTGACACACACACACTCGTACACACACACTCGTACTCACACCGCAGCCTCCCCATTAGCGTTTCCTAGCCAGTGTGATGCCATCCGAGTTGCTCAGCATGCACACATCTACCCGATCATCTGCATGAAGCTTCATATTGAGTGCGTGAATAGCCTGTTGTGGAAGGAGGTTGAAGGGATGGTATATACAGGGAAATGATGTACACAGAAACATGGTACATACAGAAACATGGTAGAGTTATAACTTGGCATGTGGTGGTGCAATATACACATCGACACCTTCATGCACATCAACACCACCATACACATCGTCACACAATCATCAACACCATCACACATACGTCTACACCTGGTCCCTTGAACCCCACACCAGGCCACAGCACATTATCACACATGATCACTCCGCCCTTGCGCACTAGTTTGTAGCACAATTCAAAATAGGTGTCGTAGGGTATTTTATCTGCATCAATGAACGCCAAGTCATACGTCCCTGCTTCTCCTTTGCTGTGTTGGTGGAGGGTTGGAGTGACGAGAACACAGGAGATGGATGTGTGTATGCACACATGTGTCTATGTACACATGCGTGTATCACCCTGGTACCATACTCGAGCATTGCTTGGAGGGTTTTGGCAGCAGGGCCAATGCGCAGGTCAATCTTGTCAGCCACACCAGCTTGTTCCCAGTATGGCTTACCTGTAGAAACCAGCGTTTGTACTCATGTGACATCAGAGTGTTGAGTATTTTCCTACAGACACAATGCATTGTCACCCACAATTGGTACACCATAATTGATACATTCCACAGGCCATCCTACCCACGCATACCAATGTTTGCCCATGTTTCATTGACATCACACGCCACCAGCTTGCCACCCTTTGGCAGAACAAGTGCCATGCCTAGTGTTGTGTATCCAGTAAACACACCCACCTAGTGTGTATTGGTGCGCACAGTGATGTGCATGTGTACCATGTGCGTACAGGACGCAGCTGTGTTTCATACACACACTGCACACAGCATCCTTTACCTCGACAATCTTCTTTGCGTTGACCAGCTTGGCCACCATCTGGTGTATTGCCACTGCATCGGGGGGAGAGCACATCATTGACCAGTTGTGTACCTTTTGAAATGTAGCAGCATGCAAGCCCTGCAAGTTGGTGTGGAAGTCGTGGCGGTCCAAACTGATCCACAATCATCATCACCCATGGCATCCCATCAAAACTGTACCTTGAGTTCACGTGTTTGTCTTGTAACCTCCACGATGTACTTGTGGCCTGGTCCTTTGTACTTGCTTGTATCTACAGAAAAAAGAGGACGTTGCATGTCGATCACGACGCGAGATCAACCTCAAAACACCATAATGCCACGCACAACTCACACCGCGACACTCATACTTGGTGTTTTTGTTATATAGCAGTACGCCTTGTTCAACAGTGTGCCAACATGGGGGGCCACCATCACGAGGGCAGCACCAGCTGCAAGCCCCAGTGAAACAAGCCCCACCTCGCGCTGCGTCAGCTGTGGCAATTGTGGCAATGACATGGTGCAGGGTATGGAAAGACAGTTGCGAGATAGATTTGCTCTGACTGCACAGCCAAAAACAACAACAGCACGACGGGGGGAAGGGTTTGCCCACCAAATTGCACTTGCCTCTACCATGTCCAAACGTTGCCTGTTTACGTCCATACGAATTTAAACATAAAATCAAGCCCTGCCCCAAGGTTTTGCCACAGGTCACAGCCGACGCACCACAACAACCATCTCATCCTCGTCGAGGGTTGGCCGTTGCAATGGCAGCAAGAAGCAAGAGAAACGTTAAATTACCAAAACATTTGCAAGATGCAGGTACGGAGAACAAGAGCATGGGTACTGAGGAATTGTGATGCATCTGCATGGTTCCCCCTTAGTGCTTTCGTGGGCCAGGCCGTTTTCGCACGCAGAATACTGTTTAAAATCACAGGATACATTGATCCAGCCACATTTGGTGGGGAGCCCAAGGCAGTGTACCGGCTGGTGAAGAAGGAGGAGCTCACTGGATCGCTGCTCCACCAGACAGTGTATGTGCTCTGGCCTGACGATGGCATTTGGTACCAGGCTGTTGTGAAAAAGGTATGCGGTGTGTTTTTGGGGTGGTTGGCGCATTTCCCTTGCGTGTGGTGTGACACACAACACCTGGTGTGACGCCCCCGCCTCACAGTTGCGTGCCAGCGACATGTTGGCGACGCTCTACTACACCCGCACTGACGAATTAGAAAATGACGTTGACATGAACGAGCTTGTTGAGACCAAACAAATCGCTTTCCGTACGTGGGGCTTTTGGTGGAGATTGTTCACCCATCATCCCCAACGGGGATACACAACAACACATCACCCCTCATCCCCAACACACAGGGGAGTTGCGCCCAACGAGTTATGAATTGGGCGACGATGAGATTCTGTGCACCAAGGAAAACCAAGACGGGGAGGATGAAGGGTATGGGTTGGAGGATGAGGATGAGGATGAAGAGCCCGCAGACGATGACGATGAGGATGAGGAACCCCAAGACGACGATGACGAGGACTACCATGTGGGTGAGGGTGAAGCAGAGTTGGACGACGATGGCCCACTGTCAGGTAGCAAACGCAAGGCATCCAGGCTCGAGGTGTGAACATACTACTTGACCATGATTGACCCTACTCTACTGTATAGCAACACCCCATGTGGCTACCATGTTTTTTCTCCTGTAGGCCCATTGTGTGTGTGAATGTGTGTGAAAATGTGTGTGAATGTGTGTGCCAGGCATCCATTGCTATCCTTGATACAAACGTATCCGTTGCTGCGATGTGTGTGGAAGGGCGTCCCTGTTTCGTCCCTGTCTACAGACACCTTGTATTTACCTTGGCACGCAGCTGCCAGCAGTTTGTTGCTGTCTTGTTGCTGCCCTAGTGCAACGCCGCTGATGTGTTGCGGTATGTGAGCAACGAAATGAACGATGATGGTGGTTGGCAATTGTATAGCACGCATGCTCTCTACACTGCGCAGCTGTGCACCACACCAGCAAGCGCCTTCCCCCTGTTGTACCCTGTTTGCAGCGGCTTTTCCACTCATCGCTTTGTTTGTGTATTGTTGCTGTGCGCTTCCGTGCGCTTGTTTGTTTTTTTGCCAACAAAACGTATGCGCTTCCGTGCGCTTGTCTTTCTTTCCACCAACACCGTATGCGCTTCCGTGCGCTTGTCTGTTTTTCTCCCACGTGTCCCCTTCTCCTCTCCGCGCTCTTTCCACTGCATTTCCCAATGACGTTTCTCACAAACCTGTTGCACGCCGACGACCCCTCTTACTGCATATTATCTCGCCCCTCAATGCCCCCTTGCACCTCACAATGTCCCCCATGCACCTCACAATGTCCCCCTTGCACCTCACAATGTCCCCCTGCAACTCACAATGTGTCTCCTAAGATAGTGTGTTGAAAACGCCTTGTTCTATGCACCCAAACACAGGATGACGAGGTTGGTGACGCACGTGCCCTGGGCCAAAACCTCCTCAACAGCATTCTCGGTGGTGACTCTGCACCTAAACCCCCCGCTCCTCGAGCACCCCCCAAAATGCTCAAGCCAAAACCATCCGCTCGCAGTCAGGTATGGGTTGGTGCTGCCTGTTGCACAAATGATGAAAGAAAAAAATGATGATGATGTGTCATCCATCACACATGTGTCATCCATCACACATGCAATGACACAGGCTGCACAGGCTGCAGCACGGGAACAGGAAAAGCGCAACAAGCTTAAAGAAGGATTGACCATGCGCATGGCTAAAGCAGTCCAGGAAGCCCAGGCACGAGGAGAGGACCCATCCATGTATGACAATGCTCGAGTGGAAAAGCTCGTGACAGACATTGAAGCAGCACTGTACGATTACGCTGGTATGTCTCCCTTTATGTGCCCCCTCTTTACCTTGATTATCCTTGCAGATGAGGGGTGTCATGTGGTGTGTTGGTGTATGCGTGCTGGTTGGGGTATGGATGCTGTCACGGTGCTGCATAATACTGGGACTATGCACATATTTATGTGCTATGTACATATTTATATACTATGCACATATTTATAGTCTATGCACATTTATATACTATGTACATATTTTATACTATGTACATATATACAGTGCTCCCTTTTGCCTCACATACTCACGTACTCACATCAGGTCGTGAAGTAGGCAAGCCCTACCTGGACAAGGCACGCAGTCTGCTATTCAACCTCAATAGCAACCCAGACCTGCGACGAGCTGTATACACGGTGTGTATTGTTGTTGTCAAATGGTGTTGGTGGTGGTGTTGATGGTGTTGATGGTGGTGGTGGTGGTGGCGGCGTCGTGTTCCTTGTTGTTCCTCGGAACAAGGGGTGCTGCTTTTTGTCTTGAAAACCCAACCACTGGTGCCAGAGTACATCAACCATATCACCACCACACATACGAAGCACCACACATACGAAGCACCACACATACGAAGCACCACACATACTACCCAACACAGGGTGCTGTATCAGCTGTCAGATTGGTGCGCATGACCCCTGAGGAAATGGCTCCCAGGCAGTTGCAAGAGGAGCGCCGCAAGCTGGAGGAAAAGTCCCTCAAGATGAGTGTGCTGCCAGAGGGGACGTCTTTCATTAATTACGTAACGCGGCGAGAGGAACTTGTGCAGCGAGAGACTGGGCGTACACGCACTCCCCCACCACGAGGGGTATGGTTTGTAAGTGTTTGTTTGTTTGTGTTTGTGTGTGTAGGGTAGGATGGAAACATACCAATGTGTTTTCATATATTTTCAAAACTCAAAACACAACGCATTGTTCCTATGTTCCATCTACTTGCATGTCCACACTCAACACACACACACTCAACACATACTCAACACTCCACCCACCCACCCACAGGGCTCCCCTGAGGCACCCAAGCAGCCCCGATCATCCCCCCCCCCCATCCTGCAGGGCCCCCCCGTTGCCCCTCCCCCCAAGGGCCCCCTCATCAAGTCGCCACCCAGTGCCCCTGGCTCTGCTGGTGCTGCTGCCAGTGGTGCTGCGTTTGCAGTGGACTGGGCTGCTATACGAGCACAGGCAGCAACTGCAGCTGAAGAGGCAAAGGCAGTGGGTCAGCTGGAGGGGTTTGATGATGATCTCATGGCTGCTGACTTGCTGGTGGATGATCCTGCACAGGTTGGAGGAGTATTGTTTTTGTGTATTGTTTTGTATCGTTTTTGTGTATTGCTTTGTATTGGTTTTGTGTATTGTTTTTGTGTTGTTTTGTATGTGTATACATTGTGTATTGTTCTATTACCCCATGTGCTTGCGTCTTTGCACTCTGATACCACCCCCCCACACCCACACAGAATGAGGTTGTCCCTCCCCCAGCCACCGATACCAATCGCCCAGCATCACCCCTAACCCACCACGACCCCATGACCAGTCACACCACCTCCCGCATCCCACCCACCCTCGCTGATGTACATGGCCTTGACCTGTGGCAACATGCCGGCCTACCTGCAGGGGGTATAGTGGGCCCCGGTGGGACCCCCCCCGGGACCCTGGTGTGGGCATCTGGGACCCTGCGTGTGCCTGGGTCGGGGGCATATGCTGTGGAGGCGACGTCATTGTGTGGGGGTGGTGACTTGGCTGCTATGTTTACTGGGTTGAGCAAGGTATGTGTGTGTGAGGGGGGAGGTGGGTGGATGGTGTGTACCAGGGCAACATACCATACAACATGCAGTACAAACAGCATATCTGTTTGTGCAGGTTACATGCACTATGCACACACAACATGTCCTGAACACCATCTCCTGTGAACCACCCAGGTGGAAGTGGAAGGCCGAGTGAGTGAAGAAAAACTCGAGCGCTTTCTGCACGACCTACGTAATTCCCGAAGTCGCTCAGTGACACTTGCTTTGTTGACTGCCACACAAGAAGCATCACAAGATGCAACAGAGGTGGAGACCTTTGCAGAGGTGTGCCTTGTGAGGATATGGGGGGTTGTGGGGGGGTATGGTGGGGGCTCCTCCACATACCACATGCTCCTCCACATACCACATGCTCCTCCACATACGCCTCCACACACCACATACACTTACCATGCACAGGTGGTTGCAGGGTATGCCAGTCGCAAGCGTGCTGGTGTTTCTCACATTGCTAGTGGGCTGGAAATGTACCTTATTGCACCTGATGGACTTGGCAAGCAGTTGTTGCGCACTGTACATGAGAGTGCTGTACAGGGGGAGGCACCACCTGCAGCTGTGGCTGCGTTGCCTGATGCGCTGTCTCAAACACAGATGCTGGTGGCTGTTGTACATAGCAAGGTATGGGTGTGGGTGTGGTGCTGTGCTGGTTGTGTGTGCTACATTGAGTACAGCTACATGTATGCTTTGTATGGTGTGAGGGTGTGATGGTGGTATTTACACGTGTGAGGTTTCTATCATGGCATGTTGTATACAACAGTAATGAAAAAACAACACAATTCATCATATGCGCCTACAAACACCTAAAAAAAATATCATATCACTTTCTATTGCCCCCCCCACACCCCCCACAATCCCCCCCCCAAAAAAACTCACACACTTAGTCATGGAAGCCACCACCAGCTGCCAGCACAGCCATCCCCACTGCTCCAGTGGTGGCCCCTGATGAATACGACCCCATGCAGGCCCCTCTTGTCACCCTCCCCAGTGTCGACCCCCTGCAACCGACCCAATCCAGTGTGCCTGGGGCGAAGCTCGCACCCTCTGCAGCAGCTGCAGCACCCCCAGCCACCTCACTGCCCTTTGAGATACCAGATGCGGCAGCACTGAGTGCACTGCTGAGCTCCCTACCACCTGCACCTGCTGGGGGGACAAGTGGGGGACCGGCGGGGGGGACCAGTGGGGGGACAGCAACGGTAAGTGTGCTGATGTGCAACCACAGGAAAATGTCTATGTGCTCCATGTGTTTCCATCCCAACACCTAATCACACAGGATCAAGCAGTGTTGCCACCCAATTTGGACCTGAATGCGTTGAATGACCTGGCAGCCACACTGCTGGGCCCAGCGGCGGCTGATCCCGGCGCAGCGCCCATGGCCCCCATCCAACAACCACAACAGCAGCAGCCACCTGTGGTGCAGCAACAGCTCCAACCGCGGCCGATGTTTCGAGATCCGCGCGCAGGACCAACAGTGCCGCTGGACCTGCCCCCTGAATTGGCGGCTGAGCTGCAGCGCATCCGGGGTGGGATGCCGGGGATGGCCGCACAACCCCTGCCTGTCGGTGCAAGGGGGCCTGATGCTGGTCGGCGCAACAAATGGGATGTGGGGCCACGATAAGAAGAGGGGTGAGAGGGGTGGGGGAGACCATCACACACACAGCAGTCTTGGTGGAGCTGTTTTGCCACAAAAAAATTCTCAGGTTTCTTTTTATGTTGTTTTTGCAGTATCTGCAACCCCCATGCTTGTGGGAAAAATTTAACGATTAATCAGAGCACAACGAGCATGAAGATTGTGCTCAAAAAACCAAAACCAACCACCAACGCCAATCCTCCATCCCAAGAACAAACAGCCTCGACACAGCCCGACCTTTCTACAGCACCTAGTGAATCTAAAAAACGTAAGGAAAGATCGGAGGATCCAGCAAGCAATGCAGGACATGCTGCTGTTGAGCCTCCAGTGGGGGGCATCCCAGCATCTGCGCCCCTACAGAAAAAGTTCAAGCTCAAGTTCTCCACCTCGGCAGTACCTGCAGCAGCACCACCACCAGTCGACACAGCTGCAGTGCCATTGGCACCACCCCAGTTGCCATCCGTGGCTAGCACAAAGCTCAAGCTAAAACCGATCATCGGTCCCAAAGGTTCGATGATGCACTCTTTTGTGGGTGATACTCTGTGATTGTTGTACACATGCACATGCATACCCATATATACCTCAGGACCCAAGCGTCCAGGAGGTCCACAGCAGCACAAGCGTCCTGGTCGTGGCATGCCGCGCATCCCCACCCTCCATCACAAGCACACTGCACCACCACCACCCTTACCCACCATTGGGGGAGACACCACCACCCCCGTACCAGCAGTGCGTAAAATCAAGCTCAAGCTCAGCACCAGCATCAACAGCAAACCATCCATAGACGTTGCTCCCGCTGCTGCATTAGCACCAATCCCAGCGCCACAAGATGTCGCCCCTGTGGCTCCCCCCACCACCACCGCCATGTCCCCAGAGGGCGCCATGGTGCCCTCCCCCCGTGGCCGCGGCCGCGGCCGCGGACGCGGACGTGGCCGTGGCCGTGGCCGTGGGCGCCCTCCCCTCAACCGCTACCTTGATGGGGAGATTCTCACAGGGCCCCGCCGTACCGCTGCGAGTGCGGCACCCCCTATGGAGGCTGTTGTGCTAGACCCTGATTACATGCCATCCCACCAGCCACCCAATCGTCGTCCCCGATCACAAGAGCTGATGGGTGTGGAGGCCTCCGTGATGGATATGACACAGATTTTGGAAAAGTTGCAGAAAAAGGATGTGAATCGTTTTTTCGAAAAGCCTGTGACAGACCTGCAGGTGTGGTGGATTGGTGGGGAATGGGGAGCTTGGGATGGGGACCTTGTTTCTGGGTGTTCATGGTCCATGTGTGGATATTCCATTTGATGCGCATTGGGACAGGTTGGTACCATATGCTCCTCCTCAAGATGCTGTTCGCATGTGCTCACATCCACCCCACCAATCTCTCTCATTCACCTCTTTTTCCCTCACACCACAACACCATGCACACCACAATACACACACAGGCACCCAATTATTCCAAGGTCATTACCTCACCCATGTGTTTTGAGGTTGTGAGGGAAAACCTCACAATGGGCAAGTACATCACATGGGATGACCTGCATGATGACCTGGAGCAGATGTGTATTAATGCAATGGTGTACAACCCACCCAATAGCCCTGTATATCATGCTGCCAACACACTGGATCAGGTGTGTGGGTGTGGGTGTGGGTGTGGGTGTGGATACATGTGTGGATACATGTGTGGATACATGTGTGGATACATGTGTGGATACATGTGTGGATACATGTGTGGATACATGTGTGGATACATGTGTGGATACATGTGTGTACACATACATACATTCACTGTGCATACACATACATACATTCACTGCACATATACACTTAACACATACATACACACATGATCATTCATCACGAGCATTTGTTTCTCGCCCCCCCCACACATCATGGGTGTTTCTCTCCCCCCCCCACACACACATAGTTGGTACACAAAGTGCTGGAACTCGCAAAGCAGGGTGTGCGTGACTTCCGTGGCCGCACTGGTGGTCTCACCAAGCGACAGAATGCAGCCAAGCGTGTGCAAGAGCTGAGGGCGGAACATCAACAGCGACAACAGCAACTCAAGTATGTGTGCAGTGTGGGTGAATCATGTGTGCATTGTGGGTGGGTGAATCATGTGTGTGCACAGTGGGGGAATTACTGTCGATGTGTGTGCACCACATACTCTTGCACATACACACAATGCATACCTTTCACATACACACAACACATTCCTCTCACATGTGCACAGGGCGGAAAAGCGTGCTGTCAAACGTGCAACACGAGCAGCTGGGGCAAGTGTGGGCAAAGCATTTGAGAATGATGGTGTGTGTTGCTGTTGTGTGTGTGTATGTGTTGTTGTTGTGTGTAACTCTGCATGTTGACTGCATTGCACTCCCACATGCAGAGACAAGACACCCACCCATGCAAACACAACCACACATATCTACCACATCCCACAACAACAAAAACACACCCACCAACCACATCATCACCCACCATACACCCACTACCACACACACACCACCACACTCAGGTCTGGGTTGGGGTGCATCTGATGAAACAACACGCTATACCTACCAATCACTCATGCGGGATGCCAATGGTCGACGATGGCATGCATTGATTGCTGGTGCTAATGCAGAGGGGGTTCCATGGTATTATACACAAGTGTTCAAGCCGACACAGCCTATACAGCTGGAGCAGTATGCATCGAGTATGGCACGTTTTTCATCAGGTGCGTGTGTTTGAGTGTGTGGGGGGGGGGGGGGGTATAACACACACACATAACACAACAAGGAAATAAAGTACTTGCACTATATTTCCAGGCACACTACACATCATGATATACACTACAGTATCACACACATTGTATCACATGTTACATCACATACACACTACGTCACACACTACGTCACACACTACGTCACACGCACTCTACACCACACACACACTACACCACACACACACTATGTCAGGTTTCAAGGGCAAAGCGCGTGATTTGGTCAAAAAGCGCATGGCAGCAGTCCTGCTCCCAGTTGAGGCGCCCCCCCCCCCAGTACCCCCACGCCGCCCTGCCCCCAACCCTCGGCAACCCTCCGCACATGGGGCAGCAGGGGGTATGAAGCAGGCCACCCCGGGCAGGCCCATGCAAGCCACGGGGCGTCCTGTTGCCAGCAGCTCTGTCAACACCACACCACCCAGTGCACAAGCAACTGCCCTGATGCAGCAACGCCAACAACAGCAGCTACAACAACAAGAACAACAATTGAGACAGCAACAACAACAACAGCAATGGAGGCAGCAACAGCAACTGCAGCAACAACAACAATGGAGGCAGCAGCAACAAGCAGCAGGCGGGTTTGTGGGCTCACCACCACCCACCCAGGTTGCACCCATTGCTGCATTGCAGACAGGCGTGCGCACAACACCACCCAGTGGCACCGTGCAGCACACACTGGCGCCTGCCGCACCACTCAACATGCCCACCACGATGGGGGTATCGCCTGTGGGGTACCGACCAGGCGTGCAGGCGTATGGCACCCAGCCACAGCAGCAGTATGCACAACAGCAGGCAATGCAACAGCAGCGGGCGACGATGGGCTACCAGCAGGGCATGCAGCCTGGCATGCAGCCGGTGATGCATGGAGGTTTAACCCCCAATCAACAGCAAGTGTATCAGCAGCAGCAAGTGTACCAGCAGCAGGCTGCCCAAGCTGCAATGCAGCAACAACAAGGGATGCAAAACCAGCAACGTTTTCCACACACCTAGTCATATTTGTTGAATTTATCTGATCAAGTTGTAACACTAATTGTGCTCGACGTGCACACAAGCACAGCTTACAGAGATGTTGATTGTTAAACAACCCAGATCCTTGATCTGAGACTCCTGTGTTTGTTGCTGTTGGTGCACATAGCGTTTGTGTGCAAACGCAGTAGACATAATTGTAGCTGTCACACAACAACCACGTATACAGAAGCATATAATGTCGGGCAAACAACTCGATGCCGCATTGCAGCAGCTGTACAACGCCCCAGCTGGGCCATCACCATCCAGCATCAAACAATTCCTGCAACTGGTATGTTGGCGCCAATCCTTGACAATAATACAGGAACAATACATTGACCACGGGTGCACCACATCCCCCCCCCTCCACAGGTTCGTGACACCAAAACCCGACGATCAGAGGCTGTCTGCCACTTTGGATCACAGCTGCTGACCAAATATCCATCTTCCCTCTCACAAGATGAACGTATGGATGCAGTGCCCGCAGCGCAACACACCTGCCCATACACAACCCCTTGCAAACACACAACCCCTTGCACACACACACAACAGGGTGGCTTGTGCAGGAGCAAGTAGCAATGGCAGCAATGGATTCTCATGCATATGATGCAGCACGTGCATTAATTGAGGGAATAGCACACAAGTTTCCCGGCAGTATGCGGGCAACCCGATTACAGGTGGGGGATGTGTGTATTGTTGTGTGTGTATCATGTTGTGGCATATTTGTATTGTCTACATGCTGTATGTTCTGTGTGCATGTTGTATGTATTGTGAGTATATAGACATCACATCATCAGCCACATGCAAACACCGCATAGGGAATGTTTTATGAAGTGGTGGGCAAATGGGACGATGCAAAGGAATTGTATACCAATACACTCAAGGATAACCCAGCACAGCCATACATATGGAAGCGGCAGGTGTGTTGTACATGTACATGCACATGTACATTCATGAACATATACACACATGTCATAGTAAAGAGCAATACACACCCAAAACCACCAGTATCATGCGATCAATACTCCGCACATCCCTGTTGCTACATGCGATCAATACTCCGCACATCCCTGTTGCTACATTCTGTCAATACTCCACACATACCCCTGTTCCCCGACACAGGTGGCAGTGCATCGTGCACAAGGCAATCTGCATGCAGCTATAGACACACTCACCAAGTACCTTGAACTTGCACCATTGGATGGAGAGGGGTGGGAGGAGTTGTCAGATTTGTACATCATGGTATGCTGTGCAGGGGCTGTATGTACATAGGATGTATATATGTGTGTAGGGTTGTGTATATGTGAAATGAATGTACATAGGACATACATAGGATGTAGACGTTCATTGGATGCAAACAATTGGTCAAATGTGTGGACGTGTTGCCCATCAATACTGTACCAACACATGCTGTGTATGTATTTCGCCATGCTCTGTCAATCAGTCAATCATCAATTCCCCCTGCCTTCTCACACAGGTACAACTTTTTTCCCAAGCAGCATTTTGTGTAGAAGAGCTCATTCTGCTCAACCCCTCCTCCACGAGTGCCCTGCTGCGATACGCCCATGTACAGCATGGCCGGGGTAGTATTGAGGCACTGCAAATTGCACGCACCCATTACAGCACAGTTGTGCAATTGACTGAGGGGACGAATGCTGCAGCACTGTATGGTGTATGTGCCACCACTGCTGCATTGGCTGCTGGCAAGGTGAATTTTGTATTGTGCTTGAGTTTGAATGTTCAGACAATGAGGGGGTTCGGGTGGTATATTCTCATGGAGATATGGTGAGATATACACATGCAGGCATTATATATACATATGTGGGCATTATTCACATGGGAACATGCCCTCTCTCTCTTGGCAACACGGAACACACATCCATGTCGTCCACATGTACACAGGGTGGACGTCAAAACAGCACAGGAGGGGCTGGCAACAGTAGAAGTGTCCAGGAGGTTCCGGAAGACCTGGGACAGCTGGCTGCCACCAAGTTGCTGCAATTGTATGCCAAGGAAAACCCCACACTGGTGCCCGTGGTGAAGAGCACGTTGACAGCAATGGGCTTCCGGTAAACGTGCTACTTTTTGGTAAATTACCACAACATCATCACGACATGATCATAAGGTTGAACAAGGGATACATGCAGCACAACAGAGTGTTCAGCACATTGAGCAGAGTAAGTGTTTTTGCAAAAACAGCAACAGCAGATAAAACTAGCACATCCCGCACCCAGTTTTTTGCATGGGCTGCCCCCCGCATTCTATCTTCAATTCATTGTGCAGCAAGCTTGTCCCACGCATGCTAGGCACAGCACCCCAGGCGCAATGTGGTGCCCCGTTGTGCACGTGCACACCCCACACGATACAAAACAGCCAAGACAAGTGCAATCAAAACTCAGTATTTCATGATGATGTTCAGGTGATTAAAACTAATCCTACAAATTGTAAAGGCTGGAGCGGTTGTACACCAATATCATGCATGACCCCCACCATACATGTCTCATGCACCAGCCACACCCGCGGCTGTCCCACTTGCCGCCCTGCGCAAGGTACGATCATCCGACGATTGACGTGCTTGCCTAGGAGAAACCCCCTCTACCTTGCTCGGCAATGACCGCATAGATGCGGGGGGCGCCATGTGCACCAGCATGCAGGGTTCCATGTCGTCGTATTTTTGGGTGGTTATCATTGCCCATCCCTCACGGGAGGTTGCATAAATGTCAGCCGTGGTCAGCACGCGAGGAGACATACGCGAAGAGGGTGTGCCACGCATGGATGATGTTCGGTAGGTGAATGTCGAATGTTCCTGGGGTTGTGTGTGGTGATGCAGTGCCGCACACAGTATTCTCCATTACACATGCTATACCAACACACATGCTATACCAACACACACTGCCCTCTTCACACCTTGCTGGGCACTTCCCAAAACGCGCCAGTGGACGCAACACGGCTCATGATGGGCGACACGCTGGAACGGGAATCACATGTCCCAGGCTCCCAGTCACTGTTGGTCTCACTTCCACTTTCACCCGCACTTGATCCCTGTGCTGCAGCAGTTGCGGAGGCCAGGTAGCATGGCATGCTTGAGAGCAGCGCATTGGGGGTGGTTGCATAAATGACGGGCGACACGGATGTGCCAGGAGTATTGGAGCGCGACAGGGGGGATTGGAGGGCACGGGAGGAGCTGCTGCGAGAGTGTGTGGATGAGCCATTTTCGAGTTCATCCTGTGTTTGTATGAAGGATCAGGTGTTTGTCCAGAAGCAAGCCAATGATTGTAACATATGCTCACAACATACCATTGCAAATGGCACGCATGGCAACAGTGGCTGTGCCTGTGGTGGTATAAAGTAGCCACTGCCGCTCCGAGCAGGTCGAGCCGGTGCGGCCGGGGTCATGCGGCGCCCGTTGCCCGAGCGGTCCCACCCACCATGAGAAGAGATCGAGGCACGGCGGTGTTGCTGTTCACTGTCACTGCGGAGCGCATTTGTATCTACAGTAGTGTTCAATTCGCATGTGTCGTTGCGGTGGCGAGACCAGAGCGTGGATGATTGGTGGAGTAGATTTTGGATATCGGCTTGGTTGCGGCAGGGAATAATGTCCAGGGGCCGCTTGTTCAAGGCATTGACTTGCTCCAGCAACGGTGCTGCACCACGACGCAACAGTGCCAATGTGACATCCACGTGGCCATTGCCAACAGACAAGTGGAGGCAGTTGCGTTTCAAATGGTCGATAGCACGCAGGTTGGCCCCTGCACGCAAGAGTGCCACCACAACCATTCTGTGACCATGTTTGCATGCACGCAAGAGCGCGGTTTTTCCATGGTGATCGGGGGATTCGAGGAGGAGATTGCGTTCGTGTTGATTGGAAGCTGCAGCCAGGAGCTTTTCCAAGGCCTGGACGTTGCCTGATTTGGCTGCTGTATGAAGTGGTGGGCTTTTGCGTCCTAGACGCGGGCTCCAAACCATAGCGTCAGGTTGGCGGGGCGAACACACTAAATTGTACAGATTGAGATCGTTGCTGTGCAGGTGCACACCTCAATGTGCACTGTGGAGTGTTGGCGGGATAAAAATCTGCCTGAGTCGCGTAGAGTTGCTCATGGGAATGGTAACTTTTACTTAATGCATTATTAATGTTGTCTACCAGAGTTGCGGGATTGTCGTCGTTTGTGTGTGCGCTTCTATGTATTCTGCCATGAGTGTTACCATGCTTGATCATCTCTGATGCACAATGAAGCACTGCAACCACAATATCACTGCCATCCCCCCTCTTCTTCATCAGAGTCTGACCACATATCATACGACTCTGGCATCCTCAAACGCCAGCCCTCTGCAACCAGCACTTGCAAAACCTGTAGTGTGTGTGGGTTGGATATGCCTTGCAGAAGACACGATCCCTCCTCGACAACAAACCACCTACCACAACCAGCGGCTCTTCACTGTTGAGATTGAGATCTGCAATCACAGGGGCCTGCACAGGGTCCCCCGTTGCATACACCAGCTTGCCTGCTTGCAGTACACGCACCCACGGGCCTTGGAAGCCTTCAAGTCGACATTTTTCGAGCTCCTCCAAGGTTGTAGCGGGCTGAAAGTGGTGCTGCAGCAAGGATTCGATGAGATCCTGCAGGTTGTGAAAAGATGCTGTTTCAAGCACGACGTCAGGCAGTTTCTCCGTTTTTGTCGCCATCGACTCTTTCCAGTACAAGCTGAAACGATCTAACTGCACACGTGGGCGCACAGTGATGGTTGCCATGATGTGATGGGTGTGCGGTGATGTGCGCCTGGGAGTGTTGTACACTGCCTGGGTGTGTTGGATGCACTTTCGCTTTGGTACCTGGCAATGTCTGTGATTGTGTTTACATATTGTGTGTTGATAAAAACACAACGGTGGTCATAGTTTTGCAGCACGACACGTTGGCACCCCTTTTGTCTAGAAGCATTTCCTGTGTATGATGAAGGTTTGTGTTTCGCAGTTGCCACTAAACACCCACCCAACCAGCATTCACATACTTGTGCACAATATTGGCGCCAAACTCTGCATACTCGGCTGCTGAAATCCTGTGTGTACCAGAAAACCGTGCGTTGTTCTACAGCTCCACCCTTGGTAAGGAACATGACCACCACGACCAACATACCACATCTGCTGAAACGTCGACAGCGACGCCAAAATGGACCCACCAATCCACACACTGTACTTGCGCTCTGGAGGCGCAATAACCTTGACCTTCATAGCAGCCCCAGGTGCCTTGGCAGTAATTTCCTTGGCCATACGGTCTGCAATACCCGGAAACATGGTTGTCCCGCCCGACAGCACGATATTCGCATAGAGATCGCGACGCACATCGACGTCGCATTTTTGAATGCAGTCAAACGTGCACCAGTCAATGCCCTTGGCCTCCATGCCCACCATGCTGGGCTGGAAGAGCACCTCTGGGCATCGAAAGCGCTCACTGCCGAGTGTCACAACCTGCCCGTCTGGGAGTTCATATGTTTTTTCGAGTGTTTTGGAGGAAGAGGCTGTTGCGAGTTCTGCATCATAGTCGAGTGCAACATAGCACAGTTTTTCCTTCATGTCGCGCACGATTTCACGTTCTGCTGAGGTGGTGAATGAATAGCCACGCTCTGTGGTGTGTGTCAAAGAGGCGTGTGTGTCGTGTACATCAATATTTATATACATACAACAATATATGCTGTACAGTATAGTTGTATATACATCCCGATATACACCCCTACACATGCACTACCCCAAATCATCAATTTACCATGCAGAATGTGCATCATGTGGTCGGTCAGGTCACGCCCAGCCAAGTCGAGGCGCTGGATGGCATGGGGCAATGCAAAGCCCTCATAAATGGGCACTGTGTGTGACACACCATCACCAGAATCCAGCACAATACCAGTGGTGCGACCGCTGGCGTACAGCGACAGCACGGCTTGGATGGCAACGTATACAGCAGGCACTTGAAAGGTCTCAAACATGATTCGTGTCATCTTTTCACGGTTGGCTTTGGGGTTCATTGGTGCTTCTGTGAGCAACACAGGGTGTTCCTCTGGGTTGATGCGCAACTCGTTGAAGAACGCGTGATGCCAGATCTTTTCCATGTCCTCTGTGGAACGGTTGGAGAGGTGTTGTGCACGGTGGTAATAGTATGTGGTTGCATACCCACAACATACCCCATCGTGTTACAATGCCGTGGTCGAGGGGGTATGCAAGGTGCAAGATACCACGCTTGGATTGTGCCTCGTCGCCTACATAGCATTCCTGTTGTGTATCAGATGCTGATGCTTCCAAAAATGGTACATTTTCAGTATACAAACACACAAACTCTGCGCACCTTTTGGCCCATGCCAACCATCACACCCTGCTGCTTGGGCCTACCCACAATGGAAGGAAACACTGCTCGAGGTACGTCATCACCAGCAAATCCAGCCTGTGTACCATTATGCAACATACGCAAGCAGGATCATGAGTTGATGATGTTGATGAATCTTGTTGTGTGAAAACGCTCTAGCGCAATAAAGCTGCGTATTCATCCAAACTGCATGTACCTTGACCATGCCACTGCCGTTGTCGCACACCACGGGGGTGTTGCCATCCTCAATAGGCAATCCATTGTCAGCCATGATGAGTACTTTAATCTCCTTCTTTAATCTCCTTGATCTGTCCTATACATAGGATATAATGCAACACATGAGAGGGCTGAAAATAAACATAAAAGGTTGAACAAAAACAGGGCGCCGAAAAGCGTGTATCACCACATGTTGAGAGTGTTTGTGTATACTCACATTGGGGTATGTGTATACACCAGCGCACACAACGTGTGTCACATCGTGTATCCTGGTAGGGGCACATGATGGTGGCTGGGACATGAGTCTGCGTGCACCGAGGTACACCCCAATATTGGAGGATGTGGTGGGGGCCAGCAATACACACCAACCAGCCGCTCTGCAGGTCCTTGTGGCGGGGCACTTGTGTCACACATGGTTGCCTGTGAGCTAATGCGACCCACCACCAAAACCCTTGGAAGCACCACTTTGGGCAAAACCTAGGAGATGTAAACTACAAACACCTGTTCTATAGTAAACACGAACGACATAACTTTCGCAACACAATGCCCTGCTGATTGTGACGAGGGTGATAAATTCGAGCACGTGGGGACTGCTGATTCTGACTACCATCTTGGTTCGTCACTATACAGACAGCCAAAAACGTCCAGCCAACCCATCAATCTAGCGCAACATGGCTGATTTAGAAACCAAGGATGAAGCAAGGACGGATTTTGTGCCGAGCGAAGGGTTGTCGACAGCAGGTACACCGCAACTGTTGATTGCCCTATTGTCCAAACCCCAGGTTGTTCACGTCGACATAATTCACCTCACAGAGGCCATGGAGCTTCTTGCAATTCACGGACGTAACGAGTTGGTGGAAAAAACCAAGCCAAAGTGGCGCATTTACCTTGATCAGGTATGGTGTGGTGGGTCGGGGCGTAGGGTTGAGAGCGTATGTTCATACACTGCCCCCCACACACAGCTTATTGGTCCCATGCCAATCATGATTTGGTACGAGCGTGTGCTGGCGATGGGGTTTTTGTTGGGCACACGAGGCAGTGCCTGTTGTTGTATCGTTGTGCATGTACCATCACCAACATACACAGGATTGCCATGATTATTGAGTTGGTCATTCAAAACTGGATTGACTTTGGTGTGTTGACCGCAATCCAATTTGGCAATGCAACCCTGGGCTGGTATGCAGGGGTGGGGTGTATGCAGGGGTTGGGGTGCATTGGGTGTGCGCATGGTGCTCATGTGTCCCTATTCTGTCTCACATCTCTCTGGGGGTGCACATTCCAACGCATTTCCCCCACATTGTCTACCCCCACATTGTTTACCCCCTAAAACCACATTGTATATAACCCCACACCACCCAGGTATGAGACATGCAGAGCAGGAGATGCCGTCGCTGCCCTCAAGGCATCCCTCAAACCCAAAGCCACAGTCAAGCGTGATGGTGGCTGGCAGCAATTGGACGCTGCTGAAGTGGTACCAGGTGATCTGGTATTGCTTGGTGCGGGGTCTGCTGTGCCGGCCGATTGCTTGATCAATGAGGGCACGATTGATGTTGACCAGTCAGGATTGACTGGTGAATCGTTGCCTGTGACCATGTATCGTGGGGACTCTGTGAAAATGGGGTCTACTGTGACACGTGGTGAAGTGGAGGGCACTGTTGAGGTTGGTTTTTGGGGGGGGGGAGGGGGGGCAGGAGTGTGTTGTGCGGTGTGTTGTGCAGTGAGATTTGTGTGAGATTTGTGTGAGATTTGTGTGAGATTTGTGTGTTTTTGCAACGCAGCATATGCAAACCAACATCATCCCACCCCTCCATTCCATCCACCCATCGATTCAGCACTCACCACCTATACACCCCGCAATAATCATCAACCCCCACCCCCATCCCCACCCACCCCACACAGTTCACTGGTGGCAACACCTTTTTCGGCAAGACTGCACAAATGATCCAAAGTGCATCAGGCGAACTGGGCAACCTCCAGAAGATTCTTATGCGTGTGATGATTGTGCTCCTCACTGTGTCATTCACGCTGTGTGGGATTACAATGGCATACTTGCTGATCACGGGCAACCCCTTCATGCGCGTGCTGCAGTTTACAGTCATCCTGCTGATTGCCTCGATTCCTATTGCCATTGAAATTGTATGTGGGTGTGTGGCTGTGGAGATGTGGTGGGTGTTTGCATAGGTACATGCACATACAGCACCACAAAATAACACCCCACCCTTCAAAAAAAACACAATAATGTTCTCCCAACACCAACACTCACCACACCCACACCCACACACCCCACACATCTCAGGTGTGCACAACCACGTTGGCAATTGGTTCACGCAAGATGTCTGTGCATGGTGCTATTGTATCTCGACTGCCTGCCATTGAAGAGATGGCTGGCATGAATATGCTGTGCTCTGATAAGACGGGTACACTCACACTCAACAAGATGGTCATTCAGGTGCGTGTGGGGTGTGGGGGGTGTGGGGGGTGTGGCGGGGCTGGGTGTTGCATGGTGTGATGATAATGATGATGATGTGAGAGGGTGTTGCATGGTGTAGTGATGTGGATGTAATATGTTGATGCGTATACGTGCATATCATTCACTGCTCCCCATACATGGGCGCATGCACACACACCCTCTCTTTCTTTCTCTCTCTCTCATACCATATACCCACCCACCCACACATACACAAACACACACACACACACACACACTCTCCCCCCCCCACATACAACAGGATGACTGCCCCACATTCTCACCTGGCATGAATCGTGATGAGGTGCTCAAGCTTGCTGCACTGGCTGCCAAGTGGAAGGAGCCTGCCAAGGATGCATTGGACACCATGGTGCTAAGTATGTGGCGGGATGTGGGCATGTGGGGAAGTGTTTGTATGCTTGTTTTATACACGTCTGAAACTCAAATTGGGACTGTTGCTGCTATTTTTCATATCAAGGCATGCGCACCACATGCACGCACATTCTTGCACATGCACCCCCAGCTACACACCTCCACACCCATACACCTCCACACCTCCACACCCCCACAACTATCCCCACAGATGCTGCACCACTGGATGAACTTGATAAATACGAAATGCTGGATCACATGCCCTTTGACCCCACGGTCAAACGTACAGAGTCAACGGTCAAAGCTCCTGATGGCAAGGTCTTCAAGGTAACCAAGGGTGCACCTCATGTTATTCTCAAGCTCATTAAGAACAAAGCGGAAATTGAAAAGGCTGTGGAGCTCAAGGTATGGTGTGTGGTGTGCTTGAGAGTGGGTGCGTGTGGGTGTGGGTGGGTGTGAGAGTGGGTGCGTGTGGGTGTACACAACAAGCATGTATTTACAAAAGCATGTATTTGTACACAAGCAGGTGTAGCTGGTACTCACACAACCAAATTCCTCACCCAATACCCACCAAACACACCCACCTAACACACCCACAAAAACCACCGCACCCATCCCCACCCCCACCCCACCCCCACCTATAGGTTACTGAACTAGGCTTGCGTGGTATCCGTGCCCTCTCAGTGGCCAAGTCAAACGAAAAAGGAGACTGGTACATGATGGGTATCCTCACCTTCCTCGACCCACCCCGTCCCGACACCAAATCCACCATCGAGCGCTCCCTGGAGTTTGGCGTGGATGTGAAAATGATCACCGGCGATCATGTGCTTATTGCCAAAGAAACCGCCAGGCAGCTGGGTATGGGGACGAATATTCAGGGGGCGAATAAGCTCCCCTCTTTTGATGCCAGTGAGGGTATTCCTAAGGATCTGGCGGAGAAGTATGGGGATATGATTTTGGAGGCTGATGGGTTTGCACAGGTGTTTCCTGAACACAAGGTGTGTGTGTTTTGGGGGGATTGGGGTGTTCGGTGGGGGGTGTTTTTTGGGGTGGGTGTTTTTGGGGTGGGGTGATGTTTTTGGGGGGTGGGGCCATGGGGGATGACTGGGGTGTGTGCATACATATACACCATCCTGTGCATTGTTTTATGTCAACATTGTGTCCATTCTGTATAGAAACATCTACTGCAGAGCATGCAGGCATAATACACCAGTATCACATGCAGGCATAATACACCACTCTTGCATACCTATTTCCCCACCATGTCCTTTGCACACAGCACCCCACCCAAACCCCGCACCCAAACTCCACACCCAACACCCACACCCAACACACAGTTTCTCATCGTGGAGACCCTACGTCAAGCTGGTTTTGCCTGTGGCATGACTGGTGATGGTGTCAATGATGCCCCTGCACTGAAAAAGGCCGATGTGGGCATTGCAGTGGCAGGAGCAACTGATGCTGCTCGTGCAGCTGCGGATATTGTGCTCACTGGGGAGGGTCTGTCGGTGATTATTGAGGGAATCATCATCAGTCGTGAGATCTTCCAGCGCGTGTACAACTTTTTCAATGTATGGTGTGGGGGTGGGGGTGATGTGCGTGGTGCCGTGGGTGGTGGTGTGGGTGGTGGTGTTTTGGGGAGCATATGTGGGGAGGCATGGCTGTATATACAAACAACCCTGTACATGCAGCTGTATGTACACCAACAACAAGAGCATGTGCAATTGCTTCCGTTGCTCAAATGGTGCTCACATATGTGCCCCCTTTCCTCCACTCCTACAACACAACACACACGTTCTCACTCTCTCTTTCTCTCACACCACACACTCTTACACTCTCACTCAAACACACGCACACTCTTACACTCCCTATCACCCCCACACACAGTATCGTATTGCCGCCACCCTGCAGCTGCTGTTGTTTTTCTTCATTTCCGTATTTGCATTCCCACCCCCCGCCTTTGGGTGGAATCCTGAAGTGTCTGGTGAATTTTTCCAAATGCCTGTGCTTATGCTCATGCTCATCACAGTGCTCAATGATGGTATGGGTGTGTGTGTGCTTGTTGGTGTGGCATGTGTGTTTCAAGTCTCGTGTGCTTTGTCTCCCAATGTGACAACCATGTGCTACCACCCCCCCTTTCTTTTCATGCGCATCCTATCAAAGACGACACATCCTATGCACGCATGTCCTACACACTATCCCATACACGTCAGCACACATACCCCCCCCACACACCAACACCTCCATCCACCCACCCAGGCACCCTCATCTCTGTTGGCTATGACAACGTCATCCCCTCCCCCCGCCCTGAAAAATGGAACCTTCCAGTGCTCTTCACCATCTCCTCTGTACTCGCCTCTGTGTCACTCGGCTCTTCTCTACTGCTGCTGTATGCAGTGCTTGACTGCAACAACCCCAATGGTATTATTCAGGCATTTGGGCTGCCACCTTTGGAGTATGGACAGATTACGACTGTTATGTATCTCAAGGTGTGGTGGTGGGGGGTGGATCGAGTGCTCACATGTACACATATACATATCACTTGTACACACATGTACACACATGTGTACACATATACATATCACTTGTACACACATGTACACACTTGGACACGCACATGTACACACATATATACACACATATACACACACATATACACAAATACACACATACCCCCCCCCCCTCCCTACACATACCAACCACACATGCACAGGTGTCAGTGAGTGACTTCCTCACCCTCTTTTCAGCCCGTGTCCATTCATTCTTCTGGAAGTCGCGCCCCTCCTGGGTTCTGTTGGGTGCTGCTTCCATCTCCCTCATCATTTCCACATTACTCGCATGCTTTTGGCCTGTGAGCTCGTTGGATGGCATTGCTGTGGAGGGGTTGGTGCTGGGCGAGTACAAGTTGTGGCCGCTGTGGGTGTGGATCTACTGCATTGTGTTTTGGCTGCTGCAGGTGGGGTTGTGGGGTGTGTGGTGAGGGTGTGCATGTGTGTGTGTTGTTGGGTGTGTGTGTTCTAAAGTGTATGTGTTGTTGGGTGTATACAATGTGTCTGTGTATACATGCATCATCATTATTGCATATGCATACATGGAAAAATAACGCATCATCATTATTCTATACATATCTATATATCTATATTCTATAATCATCACACAGGATTTGGCCAAGGTGGCCGCCTATTACCTCATTGCCAAGTTTGACATTTTCCACTACAACACCTCAAAATTGGTCAACGCACGTGGTGCAGCGGTATGTGTGGGTGTTGACTGTGTTGACTGTGTGGGTGTTGACTATTCTTCACTATATACGCACATCCCCCCACCCCCCCAACCCCACCCCGTACCGCCCAACCCCTAGCCCCCCCCTACCCCCTACCCTCCAATCACCCACACAGACATTTGACAAAAACCCACTCGTGCGTGCATCAGCAGGCCTCGTAGAAACCAAACTCCTCTCCATGAAGGTGGATGACACCCAAGAAAAGATGCAGGAACTTGCCGAGAAGACAGGTCAACCAGCATTAGAACGCGCTTCTCAAAACATGAAGCTGGTGCGCAACTCTGTGGCAGCAGCAAAGCGTTCATTCAGTCTCAAGGGTGTGCCTGAGGATGATGTTGAGGCTGGGGTGATGGACATCAAGGAGACCATGGACAAGATACAAGAGGTGTGTTGCGCATATCCCTTACGTATATGTATCCCTTACGTATATATGTATACACTTTGTGTATATATGTATACACATGAGGGGATGTGGGTGTGGGGGGACGTGGGTGTGAGTGGGTGGGTTGAGGGAGGAATGTGGGTGTGGAGTATGGGTACATGGGAGCATGGGTATATGCTGTTGTTGTATGCTGTGCAGTGCGTGCATGCAATCCCCCCCCACATGTTCCCTCACACCCCCCCCCCACACTTTCCCCCACACACATGATTTCTCACAAACACTCCCCCCTCACACATTTCCCCCGCATTCCCTCAAAAACACCCCCCCCACACACCCTCATCCCCCCATGATTTCTCACAAACACTCCCTCCCCCCTCCCCCCCAGGCTGCTGACGAGGCCCAGCGCATGACCCCTGAAGACTACGACACCCTCAACGATGACATTCAAAGCGTCAAGAGCGTGGCAGACACCCTGCAGAGGATCAGTGCTGCTGTGTATAACAAGCCTGTGAGTAGTGAGGAGGACATTCTGCTCCCCACAAGTGGTCCCTCACGCTCTAAAAAGGGCTACCAGGCATTGTGATGATGGTGGATGGAGCGTGTGGTTGTTGTGGAGTGTGATTGGGTGTCACGGTGGCGGCGTGCAGCAGTGTGGTGCGTAGGGCTACAGCAAGTAGTATATCACTCTGGTGGGAGGGGTGTTGGTTGTGTAAAGGGGCCCACCAGAATAAGCAGGAGGAACTGTGTGTGTGTATGTATGATCAACAACCAGGGTGGCGTTGATCGGCTGTGTGTTTTTGGTGTGTTTGCGCTGTTGTGTTGAGTTGTGTTTCTAGTGTTTACTCCTTTACGTATGGTGTTTGTTTTCTTGTGCCTGCTTGCTGTGCATCAATGTGTCGTATGCTAGCATACTATGCATACACACCTGTGTGCTCCTGTGTTGTTGTGTGCCATATCCCCACCTCGGTTTCCGCTTGTTTTTGTCATGATGTTGTTTTGGTCATCCACAAACACCTGAACAAACCTCACGACAACACATAGACTCCACATCGCACGTTTTTCAGCATCTATCACCATATCGACCAGCCATTGGCAAATGTTTCGTTGACCAAGCAGCTTGTTCTTGCCTCCTCCGCAATGCCTGCTGCAGACACAATCACATGGCAGGTGTCTGCGAAGCAGATCACGCTGGTTCCAGGCACTGCAGGCACACAGATCGACCATAGCATAGCATCGAGCACCTCGAGCACCATAGCGTGCCTGCCAAGGCGGATAGCACCATCAGCAAAAGCAAATGGACACAGTCACAAGGGACGTGGAGACTTGTCTGGTCAATCAGGACGACGAAACAACAGCATATACTATAGAATAGGGTCATACGGCTGGGGGATGGGCATCACGGGCCTCTACTGGGTATGTGTGGGTGTTGTGGGAGTTATGTCACACATTGTCGTGCAGCACATCCGCTACTCTACCACAGTTTGGCAACATGGGATATGCATCAGCAACAGCACCGCGGCCCCGTTTTGTCCTACCAGGTGAGTGACGGTATCTGCTCACGATATCCTTGCTATTGTTGTTGCAAACATGTTCACATGTTCACATTGTGAATTCACGCAGCATACATGTGTATGCACACAACTGCACGTGTCCTTACAACAATGCACAACCGCAACAATAATAATACTATTTCATATCACCACCATGCACATCACCATCGCAACCTGGTGTGTTGCGCAACCATGATGCCACCACCTTTCCGTGTGTTGCAATGGTACCCCCACCATTGGAATGTCGTTACATATGATCAAACAGGCATGCGTCGTCGCAAGGGACGCAAGCGCATCATGTTGCTCATGTCAGACACCGGTGGTGGTCATCGAGCAAGCGCCCAAGCCATCATAGCAGGATTTCAAAAGCTCTATGGAGACAAATTTGAACTCGACATGGTTGACTTGTGGAGCGACCACTCACCCTGGCCCCACAATACAATGCCACAGAGCTACAGCTTTCTGGTAAAGTACCCATGGTTGTGGAGGTTGAGTTACACACTGACACAGCCTCGTCCTGTACACAAGACGATTAGCTTGGTGACTGGGTGGCAAGTGGGGCATCGTGTGGCAATGGTGTGTGTTGGTGGGGGTGGTGGTGGGTGAGGGGGGGGTGAGGGTTGTATGGTTGGATGGGGAATGATGCGTGTATATAAGGGCAGCAGCTGACAGTCTATGTGCTTATAGTGCAACTGTATTGCACACATCTCCCCTTTCATTTCCTCCCCCTTCATTTCCTCCCCCTTCATTTCCTCCCCTTTCATTTCACAGGCGTATGATCAATACGACCCTGATCTGGTGGTGTCAGTGCATCCACTCATGCAAGATGTGCCATTACGTGTGTTGAGGTCACGAATGCGCAACCCAGATCAGGTGTGTTTAGGTGTGTATGTGTGTGTGTGTATGTGTGTGTATTTAAGTGTGTGTTTATGTTTGTATGTATGTGCGTGTATATAACATGTGTGTAACTTGTGCATAGTTTTCATGTACATGCTAGTGCACATACACACCCTCCACCCTCCACCCCTACACAGCGGCATGTCAATTTTGCAACAGTGGTAACAGATCTCACCACATGTCACAATACGTGGTTTCATCCAGGGGTGACCAAGTGCTTTGTACCTACACATGAAGCCAAAGCTATTGCTCTACGCATGGGGTATGTGTGTGTGGTGTGTGGTGTGTGTGTATGGGGTATGTGTGTATGGGGTATTTGTGTATTGTATGTGTATTGTGTGTGTGTGTGTGTGTGTATGTGCAACACCCCCCTCATCAACCCTCACACCACATCATCAACACACCCACCTCACCCCACATACACCCACACACAGTCTGACAGAGGAGCAGATTGTGTTGCATGGCCTACCCATTAGGCCAGAGTTCAGTGCCCGGGGTGGAAATAAAAATAGCATACGTAGTAAACTGGGCCTCTTGCATAATAAACCCACTGTGCTGTTGATAGGTATGTGATGGTGGTATGTGATGTGGGAATGAGGGAGAGAGTACATGGCCAGCGTGAATATGGTTTCATCATACATCACATACCAGCAATGTGTGCTCCTGGTATAAGGCACCACACTGTGCCCCAGGAAGCACGAAAAACGCCTCATGAAACCACCATTACCAGTAATCCCACCACCACCAACACCACCAGTATCACCACCACCACCACCAACAACAACAACCAACAAAAACACAGGGGGTGGGGAGGGTATGGGGCCAGTTGAGAAAACAGTCAATGCCCTTGCTGATGCCCGTGTGCCATGTCAAGTTGTGGTGGTGTGTGGACGCAATGCTGCATTGGCTGCACGCCTGTCTACACGGTGCGTGAGGGGTGTGAGTACATGTGTGGTCGGGGTGGATCATGTAGCAATGTTTATCACCATGAGGCCATCACATCACCCCGCATATACATCACAACCCACCACAACTATCCACAGGGAATACCCACCTGAATTGCATGTCATAGTCAAAGGCTTTGTGACCAACATGCCCGACTGGATGCGAGCAGCAGATGCAGTCATCACCAAAGCCGGCCCCGGCACCATCTCCGAGGCACTCATCTGTGGGTTGCCAATCCTCCTCAATGCCAATGTGCCATGTCAGGAGGAGGGCAACATTCCATATGTGGTGGACAACCGTGTGGGTGCCCATGAAACCAATCCTGTCAAGGCAGCCGCGACCATCAAGTCGTGGTTTGATCGGAGCAATGCGCATGAGTTCAAGGAGATGTCCAAGCGTGCCAAGGCGCTGGGGAAACCAGAAGCACTGTTTGAGATTTGCCGTGACCTTGCAAGGCTGATGGAATAGCAACTGTGCTGTGTGGTTGTTGCGCCCACCGAGGGGATTTTCAATTTTCTATGCAACCCAAATTGCCCATTGCACATTGATGCATCGCACATATTGCTGCTCACTGCAAAATGCAATCGTTTGATCTAGTGCGGATACGAATACTCAACATACAGAGAGGAATCAGCTTGTGATTGAACGCACGCTGCAACGGTACGCAGCAACGCAAACATGCATGATGTGCCGTGCTGTGCATGTGGCATCTACTACATGCAATAAAACCCAAACATATGAGTTACGCCACACACAGAGCCTGTCGAGATGGGTCGATCAGTGCCAACGAGTCGCAACAAAATGACACAGCATGCTGCAGCTAGCGTAAACAGCACTGCACCGTTCAACATCCCCTTTATGCCAGCCGCACTGCATGGCCACAACATGGACCACACCACCTACCGCACCCGTCAACAACGTGCCACAGACCACCATCTTGCAGCCTTGCTCTCTAGCAAAGAATACCTTGCATTCAAAGCAACCAAGGATCAACACAGTATGCAACGCAGAGTGTGGTTTCGACGCGGCATTTGGGGGGCGCTTGGCATGGCGGTGATCGTGCTACTGTCCAGCATGGCAGCACGTGGGGTTTTCATGAATGGGGTTGGGCAACATGGTGGTGGAATACAAGTACAGCAGGTGTGTGTTATTTGTAGGCGAGTGTTGCACGTATCATGTGTGGAGCCACCAAGGTGCGTCGTCTCTCAAGGTGGCATGTATACAACAAGATTATTGCACACTACAGGGTGAACCATGGTCAAGCGTGCCAGCTCAACCAGAAAGCACATGGCTCGAAGAAGATGCATTCTTTTCTGACGATGTACTTATTGAGCAATGGTGGCGCACATACACTGCCATCCCCCATGGAATCATGATGAAAACCATCCCCAACACATGCCTCCTGTCAGAATACACCCCCCCGCTGCATCCCTCCCCAACAACACATCGTGACACACGATCTGTCATAGAGCTTGCAGTTGTGATCACCATCCTGGGTGCTGTCATGCTGATGCTCAAGCGTGACAATGATCGCCATGCTCGACAGCTGCATGCCGCCACCGTGCACATTGAGCAGCTTGCACGACGTGCATTGGATTGCAGTGGTGATGGCAGTGGTGATGAAGATGCAAACATGTACACCATGACTACCAACATGCATGGGGAGATGGGATTGCGGCACGCCGTCGACACGCTCGCCAATGCCATGGCATCCCGCGAACAGCAAACCATGACGCTTCAAGAAGAGGTCACCTCCATGACGGTGTTGCATCAGCTGGAATTACGCAAGGCGGAAGACCGGTTGGTTGAGGTTCGAGGGTGGCTCAATCAGGCGCAGGGGCAATTGCAAAACACACAGACGGCATTGAGCGACAAGGAGGCATCCTGTCGTCACTTGAAACTGCAAGTCAAGGATTTGCATGGACAGCTGGATATGCTGCGTGCACAGCTGCATGATGGTACAAGTCCTGCTGCCAAGGCGGTGCGTGTGCAGATGCAAGAGGCATTGGAATTGGTGCGGCATGACAAGGAGATTGCAGAGGAGGCTGTTGAGGGATTGAAGGTTTGTGTAGGGGTGGGTGTGTTTTGTGGTGGAGGGATGTGTGTGATACATTTGGCACAGTGCACACACACACACACACACTTCATCAACACACCCAGGCTGACATTGATGCTGCACGCTATGCACTAGCCAAGCATGTTGGTCTTGCACCCGTTGACAATGTGGATGGTGATGGAGATGGTGATGACAAGGAGGAAGAGGGGAGTGCAGGTACCAGCTCCCACATGATGCCATCACTTGATGTACTTGTTGCTGCGGTGGTGGATGCTTCCACATGCAATAAAAAGCAAGCAGATACATTGGAAAAGGAGGTGGAGGTGTTGAAGCAACAGGTGCAGGTGTGTGGTTGGGTATTGGTATGTTGCAGTCAAGGTGTGGGCTTGCTGCACTATACACATGCATGCAAGCACCCACAGCATCACCATCATCCACAACAACACCAACTCCACACGATCAACCACACAAACACAGGAGGCACGTACACATGCAGAAAAAGCAGCAGCACTGAAAACACAGCTTGACACCATGCAATTGCAGCTGGTGGCAGCCACTGTGACCAATGATCAGCAACAGGAAACAATTGTGGCACTTGAAAGCCAACTGCAAGCTGCCATCACTGCCCAAGAGGTATATTTGTATGTGGGTGTGTGGTGTGGGTGTGTGTGGGTGTTTCGGGGATTATGTGGGTGTATATGTGGGTGTATCGGGTGGTTGAATGAAGCGTTTTTGTGTATTATAAGGGGTGATGTGGCTTACTGTGTATGTGTGTGGATGCATGCAAGTACAGGTGTGTATATATTAAAGCCGTACCCCACACAAGATATACCACAAGAACTACTCCCCTCTCCTTTCACAGGCAGCAACAGCAACCACATCCCTGCTGCACACCCAAGTCGCCACACTCACCCAACAGCTGTCTGATACAGAAACATCAGCAGCAGACACACTGGCCCAATTGCAGGCTGCACAAGACACCATTACGTCGCAGGCAAAGGAATTATGTAATCTCCGGGATGAGGTCAGCACCCTACAACAGGTGCTTCAGGAGGAAACATCAGGGGGGCGTGTGTTGCAGCAACAGGTGTGCGTGGGTGTGTGTGTGTGCTGGGGTGTAGGTGTATTGGAGAGGTAGGAAAGGGTTATTGATATAGCCTGTCCAAAGTGGATTGTATGTGTGGATTGTACGTGTGGATTGTATGTGTGGATTGTATGTGCAGGTTACCATCCACCCCCCATCCACCCCCCCACCCCTCATCCTCCCCCCACAGGGCTCTGTACTGCAAACCACACTCGAGCAAGCACAGCGTGCACAGCGTGAGGCCGAGGCCACCATCACCACCCTCACCCAGCACAATGCCCAACTACAGCAGGCACTCGAGTCCACTCACAGTGCAGCAGAGGAGCAGCAGGCACTGAATGAAGAGGCGTTGAAGATCAGGGAAGTGTTGATTGGGACACTGAGGGAGGAGATGGAGGAAGCTGCGGTGGAAGGTTCTAGGGTGTTGGAGGAAATCAAGGTATGGGTTCGAGTGGGGGTGACCGGGAAGTATGATACCCACACCTTCACCTATGATGTATGATACACACACCTACACCAACAAACACCCCCACCCCCCCCGTCCAAACACCGCGTAGCACACCCACCCTTGACACCCACACCCATGCATATGCCATCTGATCACGACAACATTCCCTCCACACATCCTCTCATGTTTCCCCACACAGGCACAGCTGGAGCAGGTTACCCAGGAGCGGGATGCTGCAGTCAAAGCAATGACCGAACACGAAGTCAACGCATTACGGGAACAGTTGGAAGCATTCGAGTCAACGTTGACTGGGAGGAAGATGAGCAGCATGCAAGCAGATTTGACTTCCTTACAAAAACAGGTGGGGTCACGGGTGCAGAGTGTATACATGCACGATACGTGCACATGGGGGCTAACATGTGTGAAGAGCTGTGTGCTTGTTCCTGTGGGGTTTCCAGTGCTTGTTTGCTGTGCTTGCTGTGTGCTTGCTTCCCTTGTATCCCATTTGCATATCAATCATCCCCATCTCCACAATCATCCCCATCAACCAATCACCCATTCCCATCATCCGCTCACCCCCCGAAACACACACACACAAACACACACACACACACAGCTCAAACAAAAGGAAACCGAGGCACTTTCACTCGCACATGACCTTGATCTTGCATGTGCAGCTAGAACACAATACAAGGAACAAGCAGCATACCTGCAAGAACAGTTGGATGCCCAAGTGAGAGAGCTTACCAACTTGAGGCATGCATTGGTTGCTGATGGCACTGCTGATGTTGCTGGAGGTGATTTACCAGGTGCTGGAGGTGATTCATCACAAGCAGCAGGAGGTGATTCATTATCATCTGGAGGAGGTGGTTCACCAGCACGAGGTGATTTATCAACAGCAGCAGCACGAGGAGGAGGAGAAGCAGCAGCAGGAGGACAAGTAGGAGGAGAAGCAGGTGGAGGACAAGCAGGTGGTGTATCAGTGGGTGGGGTATCTGTGAGCAATGTGCACAAGGAGCAGCAGGATGGTGGTTTGTTGCTGGGGTTGGTGCAGCAGTTGCAGCATAAGGTGCATGAGGGTGAGGAGGCATGCAGGAGTTTAGAGGTGTGTTGTGATTGTCCATAATGATTGCACACACACATACCACTGCACACACACACACCACTGCACACACACACACCATTGCCCATCACCAGTGCCCACCAAACACCCACACAAACACCATTGCCCACCACCAGTGCCCACAATGCTTGGGTGTGCTTGCCCATGCGCAGGTGCCTCGTGTTTGCATATTGGTAGTGCGCTTGTTATTGGTTTTTGTTCCGCATGTGTGGTTGTTACATATGCTGTGGTTACATATGCTGTGGAATGTGTGTGTATACATGTAGCCATATATAGCTCTTTACGTCTACACATGTGCATACATTACCCGTCACCCTATGTCCTCCTCATCATTATGCCTCAACACCCACATGTACACCCCTTGTATCCCTCTACACACCTATAGACACCTGTACACACATGTACACACCAATTATCATCAGGCGGAGTTGAGTACATTGCGGCGCCAGCATGATACCCTGCTTGCTGAGTCTGACGTGCTGGAACGCCAAGTCACCAACTTGAAAGAACTGCTCAGTCAGACAACACACGCATGTCAGACACAACACATTGGCACGCAAGGTGCGCACAATGGTGTATGGGATGGTCAAGTCAAACTGATCAATGATGTAGTCAACGGGATGGTCAACGGGATGATCATGGGAGTGGTCAACATAACGGTCAACATACCACGCATGACACAGGAGATGCTGTGTTGCAGAGCAGGGAGCCCTTGCAAGCACTGGACACCAATGCACAGCGGCAGGCAACAACCACGAGTACGCACCCACATGGTCAAACCACACCGGTCAAAGCACAACACATGGGGAAACGACTGGGGTTCAAATCACCAGTGGAAGCTGCACAAGCAGATGCAGCAGCACTTTCCTTTATTCTTGCACTCCTTGGTCCTGGTCAACAAAACGGTCAACAGCATGACGGTCATACACTGCGGCCGCAGCAAGGGGCCCACCCAGGAACCCCCTTGTACGTGGATCCACTGCAGTTGCGCAAACAGGCCCGTAGCCTCGCACGCATGAACGGCATGCTTCGAGCACAGCTGTTGTTGCTTGCGTATCGACATGCAGCCCTGCGGTCGGAGCAATCGGATGAACACGTACAAGTGGAATGTGCCACCACATCAGTGCAACAACAAGCACAACCACAACAAGCACAAGTACAACAACAAGGGGAATCATCAGTGTGTGCATCATCACCACTGGCAGCAGATGAGGCACGCCTGGCAGCACTGGTGGGTCGATTGGAACAAGGGCTGTTGACATTGTCTGGGGATAATACACAACTCAAGGTGTGTGTATGATCCTATTTGTGTGGGAAAGAGTGATCCTTGTTGAGGGGGGTATTGAGGTGGGGTCTTTGGTTTTGACACACCTCTCCACACAATTCACAATTTTGCAATTCACACATCACAGGAGCAAGTGGCATACTTGCAATCCTCACACAAGCAGCTCACCACACAACTGGCACATGATGCGCAACTGGTGTCAGACATGCAGGAGGACATGACTGTGCTGCAAGCTAGGTTGAGTGAACGAGAAGCTGACTGTGTAGCACTGCAGGAACAGCTGCATGACCTAACCGTGCACAAGGACATGCTCGAGGTAGAGGGGGTGGGGAGGATGTGGGTATGAATCTGTTGCTGATGATGTGTATGCGCAAACCCATGCTGTCCATTGCCATTGATTGCATGCTCTCTTCACAAGTACTCTTCATAAACACTCTTCATTAGCTCCCATTACATGTGCAATCAACCCCTTTTATCTTTCCCAAAAAAACCAACACAGGCCCGACTGGGGGGATATGAACACACAGCGGGGCCCCCATCCCCCCCTGGGGGCCCGTCCTTGCAACATGATGCGGCACACCACAAATTGCGACAGCTCACTGAAAAAGTGGGTGGCATGGTGCGCAGCATGGAAATAACACAAGCCAACGTCACGGCTGCACTTGAGTATGATGCAATGGTGGAGATGGCTGATGATGGTGATGATCATGATGCCACTGGGGGATCCACAGCATATCCTCCAGCACCCATGGCAAAACCAATATTTGAGGGGGGTTTGGGTGCCAAGACCGCCCTCCCATTTCACCACCACGTGTCTCCACCAGCATCCCTCCTGGATGATGTGGAAAACACCCCCCCTCCCATCCGACGGGGTGGTGGCATCCCAACATCATCCCCCTATGGGTTTGCAGCGGCCAATGCAGTGCCCATTGGAAGTGGAGGCAAACCATCCAGGTCTCTCAAGTCCCACGCACTGACCATGGATGGCGGGGAGGAGAGCGTCACTTCGGAACAAACATCTACGGCACGCCTGTCATTGGCCAGCGTGGTGTCGAGGGGGGAGGTGTCGAGCTCATGGTTGAGGCGGTGATGTGTGCATTTTGTTGTGGTTGTGATGTTGTGATGCTTTGTGTTTGTTGTTGTAATGCAGTGGTAATGTACAAAGTCAGCAGTTTGTATGGCACAAAAGGAAGGGAGGAAAGAGAAAAAAGGGAGAACAAAAGAGAGGGAAGGAAAAAGAAAGGGGAGGGAGAGAGAGAGGGGAGGGAAAAGAGGGAGAAGAAGGGAGGGGGGAGAAAGAAAGGGAAGGGAACAGGAGGTGCGTGATGAATATTTTTTTTTATAAAACATACTTCTTCTTGTTCGTTCGACATGGAGAAAAGAGAGAGAAGAGAAGGGAGACGAAGAAAGACAGCTGGAAGGGGGGAGAAAGACAGGAAGGGGTGTGGTGGTTACACAGCAGTACCCACAACACTTGCGTGCTGCGGCACAGATTTCAAGAATAAAAACAAAAACACCAACATCTCACAGACGACGACCACGGCGACCACCCTTGCGACGTGTGGAGTCGGTGGGGATGGGTGTCACGTCCTCTGTGTGTGTGTGTGTGTGTGTGTGTGTGTGTCTGTACAACAGTATGCTGGAAAGTACGCTGCTGCTTGTGTGTGTGTGTGTGATCCACATGCTGCCCTGTGCAAACACAACCATCCCAAAAAACGTGTCCCACACAGTACCACATACCAATGCGGCCAATCTTGATGCCCGAACGAGCAAGCGCTCGCAGTGCTGACTGCGCACCAGGGCCTGGGGTCTTGGTTCTGTTGCCACCGGTTGCACGCAGCTTGATGTGCAATGCAGTGATGCCAAGCTCCTGTAATAGGTGTATGTGGAAACACACCATCAGGCGGCGGCGGCAGATGTCAATGTTGTACACAATACCCTCTCATGCAACCCTCTCCCTCTCCAACAATCTCATTTCTATTACTGCCACATCTTAACAACAACAAACCTTGCATCGAACTGCAACGTCCTGGGCTGCCAACATAGCTGCATATGGGGAGGACTCGTCCCGATCTGCTTTTACTTTCATGCCGCCAGTCACGCGTGTGAGAGTTTCTTTGCCCGACAGATCGGTGACGTGCACGAATGTATCATTGAAGCTTGCGAAAATGTGTGCTACACCAAACACATGCTCGCCTTCTCGCACTGCTGGGCCAAGAGCTACGTTTTCCTCGTTGCCAGTCTTGGAGGCACGCTTGGGAGCCATCGTTACACGTCGTGGTTTGCGTACAACGTGGAACCAAAAGTACCCTCCCCAGAATGAGGAGTAAAACAAAATGACGGCCTGAAAAAAACATGGCGGCTCGCGGAGGGCGTGATTTTTTATTAGGGGAATTTGCTCTGTGTAGTAAATGTGATAGATTCTGCCCCCAAACACACCCCACATTCATTATGCATTGTATTGATATGCATTGTAGCAGTGCTGTCAACGTGGTACAGGGCCATTCTAGGCCGTTGTTTCACCCAGTCAAACCCATCCATATACATCGCGGTCAACTACAAGTCGTTCACGGGGTTGTACGCAGCAGCAACCGCACAAAATGGGCCACTGATGGACAGGAGGACGATGAGCACATGGTTGAACAGGCGGCGGGCGATGGCGAACCATCACACCATGTACATGGTGAGGACATGGTATGTCGTGGGTATGTCGTGGGCAGCTGCGTGGCACATGGTGGAGCATGCACACTACACACACGCACACGCAGGCTGCTGCTTCAATAGGAAGAGCTTTAGGACCCGCTGAAGAGGTGTGAGAGGGACTGGATGTATTGTGTCACATACCACACAGCCAGCACACCCCACAACCCTCACCCACCCAGGTTGACCATGCTGTACAGCAGCTGACAGACACATTTTCCACCATTGACCAATTAATTTCCCACAACCTGCGTCGTGTGCAGCGTGCATTTCGTGCAGTTCGTGTTGGCCCCCATCATTTCAGTGGTTCCACTGGATATGGGCATGGTGACTTGGGGCGTGCAGCTTTGGATGAGGTGGGTTGCAGTGGTGGTGGGTTGCAGTGGTGGTGGGTTGTGTGGGAGATGTGATTTGGGGACATGTGATGTGTTGATGTGGAATATGTGATGCACGTGGTGTGTCTCATCTCATCTCATGTTTCCTTGATTTTTCATCGTATACACACACCGTCTTCATTTTCCATCGTATACACACACACACAGGTTATGGCACAGGTCATGGGTGCTGAAGCTGCGCTTGTGCGTATACAATTTGTGAGTGGTACACATGCAATCAGCACAGCATTGAGCACTGTGTTGAGACCAGGGGATGAATTGCTTGCAGTGGTGGGCAAGTATGTGGTTGTTAGGGGGGAGGGTTGTATTGGGGATGTTTGTGGGGGGAGGGTTGTATTGGTAAATGTTGGTGTGACCAATTCATTGTGGGGTAGTGCTGTTGGTTGTTGTTATTGTTGTTGTTAATGATATTGTTGTTGCTGTTGTTGTTATTGTCGTTGTTGTTGGGCAACACATGTACATCAAATACACATTCGACCACTACACCACTCATGCAAATACCCTCTCTATACCTTACATTATCTGTTGTTGTTATCCCTCACAACTCACAAGCACCCCTCACAACTCACAAGCACCCCCCACAACTCACAAGCACCCCTACAAACCGACTACAAACGCCACTACAAACACCACTACAAACAAACCTCACAGACCATACGACACCCTGGAAGAAGTGATTGGTCTCCGAGGCACCCCGGGCCATGGTTCCCTCAAAGAATGGGGCGTTGACTATAGAGAACTCTCGTTGACCGCCCGGGGCAGCGTTGACTGGGAGGGCCTGCGTACAGCAATCACCCCTCGCACCAAAGTAGCCCTTATTCAACGGTCGTGTGGGTATGCATTGCGGCCGACGTTGACTATTGGGGAGATTGCACGTGCTGTGCAGATTATTAAAGCACAGCATGGTGGGCAGTGTGTTGTATTGGTGGATAATTGCTATGGAGAGTTTACAGAGACACTAGAGCCACCAGCGGTGTGTGTTTGTGTGGGAAGAGGGGTGATGGTGTGGGTGTGGGTGTATGTATGTGGCAAGCTGGTGTACCAAACCCGCAACACACTGTCACCAACAACAAGACAATCCACATACCCACTCGTTGACTTACCCACTCGTTCCTCCCCCACTCCATCTCCCACTCCTCCCACACACACATCTCCTACTCCTCCCACACACATTCCCCCACCTCCTTCCCTCTTCCCTCTCCCCCTCTTCTACCCTCACCCCCTCTTCCCTCTCCCCCTCAGGTGGGTGCTGACCTGTGTATGGGCAGCCTCATCAAGAGCCCAGGTGGTACCATTGTACCAGGAGGTGGGTATATTGCAGGCAGAGCTGACCTAGTGGAGGCTGCTGCTGCTCGACTGACAGCACCTGGGGTGGGGTTGGATGCTGGGTGTGTGCCTGGGGAAACGCTGCGGCTCATGTACCAAGGTGTGGGGTGTGTGTGGGGTGTGTGTGGGGGGGAGGAGTTGCGTGTGTTGTTGTTGTTCTGCAATGCTGGTCGTGTCTTGCATGCGTTGATTGTTTTTATTTGTTGTTGTACTGGCTATTGTATTTGGTTTTGTATGTAGTGTGTTGTGTGTATCCAATACAACACCATATGCACAAATCATCCAACAGGGTTGTTCCTAGCCCCACAAATGGTGGGTGAGGCACTCAAGGGAGGTCGGCTGGTGGCACAAGTCATGTCTACAAGAGGGCACACTGTTCTCCCCGCAGTGCTGCCGCCGAGTGATCCCAGTGCACCCAATACAACCATGGACGCAGCCATCCTGCCCTCCCCCTCATTCATCACCGCTGTGGCCCTGGGTAGCCGCCAACGTATGGTCGCCTTTTGCCGGGCAGTGCAACAGTGTTGTCCAGTAGGTTCCTATGTCCAGCCAGTTCCCGGAGTGACCCCGGGCTATGGGGATGAAGTAATCTTTGCAGATGGGACGTTTATTGATGGGAGCACCTCGGAATTGAGTGCAGATGGGCCCCTCAGGGAGCCCTATGTGGTGTACTGTCAGGGGGGGACACATTGGACGCACTGGGCGTATGCGCTCGAGTCGGTGCTGGAGGCCATGGACGATGCACAGGGGGAGGAATTGTGAGAGGAGGGGAGGTGATGGTGAGGGGATGGAATGGTGAGGGTGATGGAATGGTGGGTGCCAAGGGAGGAAAACGCACGTGGGTATTCTTTTGCAACATTGACGACACCTTTTTTCCGACCTGAATGCGTGTCCATCCCAGGACCATGTATATGCACTGCACTGATGACACTAGTAACACTACGGTGTGTTTGCCCCATGTGTTGCCATTCATGTTGCAACATCCCCCTTGGATGCATCAAGGGGTACCTAGCGCACCGCACAGCTGGGAGAAATAGCATCCCAGGGGCAGTGCATAGACACGAAACGTAAAACAACATGAAAAAAACACAACAGCAGTGCTGCACCACAGCAGTACACATTCATCACCACCCAACACAGCAAAACCCCCTGAAAATGCCTAGTTTCACGTACATTACACTACATCATCATTATAGGTAACCTGCACCCACCACCATCCCAACATACATCATCTACAAACCACTCCCACCATCTCTCTACCGTCTTCTTTCAGCTCACAAACAGCTCCTTGACCTCACAACCTAATCAAGGATCAAGGGCTTACAATCCCAATGCAGAATTCATTGCAGAGTACACTTCTACACCAATCTGTGCGGCTGCAATCTCATAATCATCCCCTGATCCTTGGATGCTGGCAAGCTTTGCTGTGTACTCTGCAAGACCCGCACGCACAGCCTGTGTGTGTGGTATTGTGCATATGTCTGTGCTATTTGGTGTGTTTATTTGTTGTGTCCTATCCGTTGCAAAGGCAGTCCTCCACCATGTTCCCCCATCATCCCACCACAACATACGTCAGGATCCAGGTCATCGAGCTTGACTGCTTCTACCGCACACACATCTGCAGTGGAGTCCTGATGTACAAATGCAAAACCACTGCTGACAAAGTATTTCTCTACATCCTTGTCCAACTCTTTGTGTACAGTCACCACCCCTGGGCGCAACTGGGCGACAGTGGGTACGTGCCCAGGCATGACACCGAAATCACCCGTGACTGCAGGAATCAACACAAGATCAACCTGTGTGGTGGTTTTGGTGGAAATTGTGGTTTGTTGTGCACATAAGCTGCACAACTGAATGCTGCATGATCGCCCACCTCGCTGTTTTGAAAGTAGGATTCGTGTGGGAGGTAAAAGTTGAGTGCCAGCTTTTTTGGCAGTTCTGTTGACGGTTTGGCTTCCTCTTCAGGCTTCTTCTCCAAGAAATCAGAGGGAAAGTGGGGAGGGTTGAGCATGCTGCCCTCCACAGCCTTGTTGAACGCGTCCACAAACTTGTCCTTGCTGCTTTGCACCGATTCCTGTGCTCCTACCATTGCACTGTGCAAGGATGAGGGAGGGAGGGGCGTTGGGCACGAGGCAAGAGCTGGGCAGCCATCTGCAGCTTTTCTATCTGGTGGAGCGTGTCCATATCCCGCTCACACGTTTCCTCACCTTGCTGCTATTGTTCGTGACGCACCACTGGCAGCCAAGCCACGCGCCATAAGCTGGCGGGAAAGCTGGCTGAGCATTGTGTGTTTGTGTTGCGATGTGTGTTGGCGTTTGTGTTGTTGAGTTGGTTTGATTGGGGGAGATTGGTGTTGTATGATGGGTGGAATATAATGTGGTGATCAAATGATATCACATGAAATAGAACTGCATGCACAAAGAGACTCGCTCTGAACCATTTTGACCTAGCCCCAGCTCTCCTCTGCAAGCTCCTGCACAAAGATGTTAGCCTACCATCTCTTGTAGTGTGGTTGACAGCTCCCCCGCCTCTGCAAGCTCTTTAACAATATCGCATCCACCCACCAGCTGTGATCCTGCATACAACTGAGGGTATGTTGGCCAGTCACTGTACGTCTTTAGCCCAGACCTGACGTCCTCATCAGACAGAATATCAAAGCTGCCAAACTGCACGTTTGCATCTCGAAGCCCCTGCACCACTTGGCGGCTAAAACCACAACGTGGCTCATCAGGGGTGCCCTGTATTGTGTACAGGGAGGGATGGTGGTTGGCTTTTTTTTTTTGGCAGGGGTGGAGTTAAGAGTTGACAAGTTGAGATGAAGTTGGAATTGAGACATAATACATGGCAACACATGTGAGCATGTGAATACAAGTACAACCACCACCCTCACCCACAAAACACACCTTCATAAACAGCATGACTGGGTGACTTGCAATAAGTGCTTTCAATCGTGTGTTGATATCACCCTCTGTTGCACCCTGCTTGATGCCCAACTCTTGTGCCAGCTCACCTACAGTGTGTGATGTCGTGGTTGAAGAAAGTGTGTGAAGAGCATGATGCACATGGTGAAGAGCATGGTGCACACGATGCGACACACATCTCACTCTTGGTATTGCACAAGAGTACATGGGGCACCATCACTGTTTCACACACTCTGCCACCTTTTCACCCCCCCCCCAACACACACACACACCTGCATCCTTGAGTTCCTCAATTATATCACATCCCCCCAGCAGTTCCCCATCCACATACAGCTGTGGGTATGTTGGCCAATTGCTATACTGCTTGATGCCTGCACGAACATCTTGATCAGTGAGGATGTCAAAGTAGCCAAAGTCATTGCATCCCACCTCACGCAGTGCCTCCACCACGCGGCTGCTGAAACCACAACGTGGTGCATCAGGGGTACCCTGATGCGATGGGGATGATGTGTGTCGTGTATACAGAGGTGTATCACCGCCTGCATACAGGAATACAGCAAACTGGATACTGTAATGTATCGAAATATATCACCATACCTTCATGAACAACATGACACGGGATGACTTGACAAGTTGCTCACAGCGTTTGTTGATGGCACAGAGTGATGGAGCTGCAGCGGTGGTGGTGGTGGTAGTGGCGGACGCATCCCCCCCACGGGCAAGGGCACCAACCTTGGTGGTAAGGATATCTGCGCTTGCACCAGACAAGCGGTCCACTTCCTCTGTACCCTGTATAGTGTGGTGGATGATGTACAAACACTGTGGTTGATGGAACTCACCATCCACCCCACACACACTACCTTGAAGAACAAAACGCACGGTACTGAAATGATCTGGTATTTCTCCGACACATCCACTACTTGCTCTGCATCCACGCGCACAAAGCTGACGTTGCTGTGGATTCTAGCCAATTCTTCCAAGATGCTGTCCATATGCTTGCATGGTTCGCTCCATGGCGCAAAAAAATGCAATACAACCTGCTGGCTGTTTGCCAGCGTATTGTTGAGGGCCACACTGCTGTCGATGGTGGTTACCATGATGATGTTTCTTGATGGTGCACAACGCTGTGTTGCTGTTTTATATGCGCATATATAGTGTGTTTTCTGCATATTTGCATCTATCACATGCATCCTAGTACTCATGGGGCAAGTATTGAGTAGGGCAAAGCCAGGGAGGCGCACGTTTCAAAAGGTCAAACTTGAGCAATCACCACCATCCCACCAAGGTGCTAGTGTGTGTGTGTTTATATTCAGCAATCTTTTATGCACCACCAACCATTAACAAACAACAGCGCCAAGGGATGTGGTGAATGAGCCTGTTCCAGAGGCTTTGTTGGCTGCAGACATTGGCAAACGAACAACGATGCAGAGCAAACCTCACTTTGAGCAGCGCCCAGACGAGGATGTGCAGGATTTGCTCAAGCAGCTTGCACGCAGCGTCTCAGTGCGCACTGTCAAGCACCCGTATGTCAAGGTATGACACGGGTGTGTGTGTATCATCGGCGGTGGTATCCACACCCACATCACACCCCACCTTGAGATCAGATCGACCCCAAGCTTGTGCGCAAAAAGCTCACCAAGGAGGAAAAGCTTGCACGGATGGTTGGACGGATCAACAACGCCAAGGCAGGGCAGATGTTTGATGACGTAAACGAGGCGGTGATCAAGGGGCGCCAGCTCGATATGGCGGGGTTGGCTGCGAAATATGATGTAGATCCCGTGCTGTTGGAGCGAGTGTTGCATTTCAATCGAACACCCGTTGTCAAGACAGAGCCAGATGGCACCAAAATTGCATTGCCATGGAGCGCAACCGTGGGAGGGTGACGGAGTGGTGTGTTTTGCGGTCGGTGTGTTTTGGGGGTGGATTTCAATGATTTCGTTTGATTTCGTTTGATTATTATTCGCTATATTGATTGTACCATACACGTGTGTGTAAGAACACGACAAAACGTACGCATTGCCAAAACCATCACCATCCTGGATGGATGCCACAGATACCAATAATCGTCTCAATCACAGGTTTGACGCCATAATCGTACGGACAGTATGCCATTGACAACGGAAAGCGGCGTGCCCCCTGCAGCACGCACCATGTCATCAGCACGGGCGGTCAACATACTGCTCTTCAGCTCGGCCCTGGTCTTTGGGACTGGTTTCTACTTCAGATTCCTGTCTACACGGCCTGGAACAGTCGACAAGGCCCCATTGTCGGGCAGGGACTATCAAACAAACGGCGCTGTGCCAGGTGTGTTGTGTGTGTACGTGGGGTGTATTTTTGGCGATGGTCGCATGGTCATTACACAGCAGGGCCCACACATTGTCATCACAGATGAGGCAGTGGAGCAGGGTGATCCACGGCTGCAGAATGTACAGCAAGCAGGCCGCCGAGACAAGGCAGTGGAGGCCCTCATGGAGCCGGCTGTTGTGGTGAAGAAGAAATGAGCAGTTTTGGTGGTGACAACGCAACAAAGGCTTCCACTGCATCCTTGGCATGTTGTGCAGTTGCCAGCCAAGCCTGGTGTTGCTTCTTCATGTCCTCCAACTCGTGCTGTTGCTTTTCAATGCGTTCGTTGGCTTCATCGATAGATTTCATGAGTTGCACCTTGGTGCACACCGCCATGTGGGCCTCAAACTGCAGTGCCTGTGTTTGTGCGTGTGTTTGTAGGTGCTTGTAACGGGTGTGCGTCTAGGTGCCCTTTACCTTGAGCTGCATAGATGCATCCTGGTGTTCTTCATCGAGCACAGCTGCAGCTTGCTCGCACTTGGCTATTTCTGTGTGTGGGTGATGGTGTGGGTGGATGGTGTGGGAAACGCACCCAAAGGTGTGCACGCACCGTGCTCCATGGCCTCGATGTCGGCCAGCATTGCCTGATGCTCTTGTTGTGTCCTTGTGAGTTGCAGATCGAGTTCATCGTGTTGCCGCTGCAGCTCTGTGTGGCAACAACTAGACAATGTGATGATGGGTTGAAAAGTTTTTGGTGTTGTTGCGGCGTTATCTCGAGAACAACACATACCATCGATTGCCGCTCGTGTCAAACGCCATCGTTCGAGCGGGTTGAGGTGCTCCAAAACGTGCTGTGCCATGATGATAGGATGCTCTGTTTGGTTGTGTCTTGCTGATCGTTTGGTTGCGTTGTGTTGCTTTTGGTCTGCTTTTTGTTTTTATTCTTGGTACAAAGCAGAAAAGCATCGTGCTGAACGAGACTATGTTATATTTGCAGGGCTCCTCAGGGTTGCAGCGGTTTGTTTTTGCAAGTACACCTCATCACACTTGTAAATAGGAGTTACAAACATGTTGAACAATTCACCTTTACAACAAGCGCGCTGTGCAATGCGAGGTGTGTTGGGCAAGAGTGTTGACACATACATATACTGTATGTGATGTGTGGGAAGAACAAAACCATACGTATGTATGATGATGAATGCAACAGCAGCAAGAAAGCGGGTTCATGTGGGGAGTGTAGCACTGAGTAAAAGGAATACTTAATAAAAAAATACTGCATGGGAAAAATACAGCGTAAATACTACCATGCACGCACATGGGCATGCACAGTTGACCTCCTCTACGTCGACCAACACTGCTACATGTTGACCTTCATTTTTTACCTTCATTGTGTGCAATCACACAGCAGGGACTTGTGAATTTCCAGAAGCAAGGGATGCATACTCTGCCTGGGAACCTGGCTTGTGTGTTATACTCCTGTGTGCATTGTTGTGTGTACATTGTTGTGTATTGTGTGCGTGTATTGTGTACGTACATTGTGTGCATGTCCTGCATCCATACAGGGGTGCATGGCACAATGCACACCACATATTCACACAACACTACACAATGGAGCACACCACACATCAACACACAATACACACACCTCAGTGCCCCCTCGGCGCCCACAGCGAAAGAGTATTGGGACCTGGGGGCCATTTCCAATTCAAGCTCCCCCTCTTCTTTCACCAGGTCATCATGCATCACTTTGGAACCAGGGTGTTCAATAGTTTGCTTGGGTTTGTACCACTGTGTGATGAGGGTGTGTGTAAGGGTGAGTGTGAGGTGTGTGTGTAGAGGTGTGTGTAGGTGTGTGTAAGGGTGTGTGTAAGGGTGTGTGTAAGGGTGTGATTTGTTCATGATAAGGGTGTGCGGTGATTGCTTTGTGTAAAGATGCTGATCTGTGTACTGCATGCCCTTGCTGCACATTACATGCTGAGGTTGACATCAACACGTAATACATGCTGGACAATACATGCTGCATAATACATCAACACACAATACATGCTGAGGTTGTGACATCAACATAAAAGCAACCTACCATGGATACTGGGATATGAATGCCCACACCAATCATCTGCAACACAGCCAGTAAGTAGAAGACTGTGTGGGGTGATCGGTGTGAGTGTGTGTATGAGTGGATGGAGGAGGTTGGATGGAAGAGGGTGTAGGAGGGTGCAGGAGGGTGGAAGAGGGTGGGGGAGGGTGGAGGTATGCTGATACACAAGTGCACGTGTTCAATAGCATCCATACAAAACAACATACATACACAACAACATACACAACATACACACCTTACAACACACACACACACACACATAACACACAACACACACGTACAATAGTCCATGTGCCCTTGGTTAACGGTGTACCCACTCGGGGGCAACCACCCTGGTGTGCCGGTGATAGCACCGATGATGATCACAAGGAGAGAGCTAAGGTATGACCCCAGTGCCACAGTGAGTAATTGAATTGCCATGGAAAAGGAGGTGAGGGACTCAGGGGCCTGTGTGTGTGGAGTGTAGGGGGTTTGTATGAGGGGGGGTGTATGTGGAGTGTTGGGTGTGCTTGGGTGTGTATGTGTGTAGTGTAGGGGGTGCATGAGGGTGTGTATGAGTGAAATGTAAGGGGTATGCAGTACAAGTGGTGCTGGGCATATGCGGAATTGCTGTACAATTGCTGGATTATACACACACAACACACATGCATTGGTACAAGCACCCCCGCACCCTCCCCTTGTATTTCTAGGTATGTATATCCATTACCTCCACATAAAATAGCTCATACATGCCCGCCATCGCAAAAATCTCCGAAATACCAATAAACACATACATAGGCGTCTGCCACCATATACTCACAGGGGGCGGGTTGGTGGAGGGGTCCATGTCTGTCATACCATTAGCATACACAGAGTTGAGGCGCACAGTTTCAAGCGCACCGCCCATGGCAATGGCAATGGCAGCAATAAAGTAGCCTGTACCAATACGGCGAAGGACGGTCCACTTGAGGTGGCGCTTGAGAAAGGGGGCGAGGAGTCGGTCGTAGATGGGCATGCCGACGAGGATGGCAACCTGTAGGGGTGAGGGGAGTGGGTTGGGAGAGGTGGGGAGAGGTGGGGAGGTGTTGAGGTGTTGATGTATGGGAATGTATATAGCATAGAGCATGCATAGTATATGTATACACCCATCAATACAGGAAAAAGTCAATAAAACAATCAACACGTCAAAAAGGCAACAGTCAACAAGGCAACAGTCAACGCGTACAATGTCAAAGGTGGTCATCATGGCAGCATCAGGGGGGCCCTGCAGGGAGTCGCCTTGGATCACAAACAGTGAAAACATTTGCGCTGTGAAATACAAAAGGGGGGAGGACAGGGTGTGTGACTACGGTGTTGTGGTATGCAGTAAGTACACTATAGCATCTGCACACAGTGCCCCTGCACATGCATTTGTGGTGAGAACTGACATGCAACACATCCACACACAACACAACAGACATGCAACAGCACAAACTACATTCCACAAGACACCTCCAATACACCTCCCTCCAAAACACCCCCTCAAAAACACCTTCATACCGTAAATGCACTGGTAGATAATGGCAACCAATGCAACAGGCAAGAGACGCCCCAGCTGCTTAATCTCCTCCACCTGCGTCACTGTCTTCTTATGTGTGATACCTGGCCCCTCAATGGCTGCATGATCCAACCAACGCTGCCCACTGGTATGAGGCATGCGATGGATTGCATTTTTCACATAATATTCGTCTTCCACTTCGTACAGCTCATTCGCGTCTGCTGGTAGAGGGTATTTTCGTTTTTTCACAGCCAGACCAAGGATCTTGAAGAGCTCTACATAGGGATTGCCCACAGGGGGGCGTTTGCTGTGTTGGAAAAGATGAGGGGGGTGATGGAAGAGAGGGGGGTGATGGAAGAGAGGGAGGTGTATAAAAGAGACTCACAAAGTATGCAAATGCATGTGAGGATGACTGCAGCAAAACACATGATGAGAGTACATAATGAATCAACCTACAGTGATATACAAACAGCATGCACATATGCACATACAAATAGCATACAACCACCACCACTACCACCACTATGTGTACAACATATATATATATATACACAACCACCACACCCACATACAAGTAGCGTCGGCTGGCAACGAAAAACACAGCCACAGCAACAAACATGGCAATACAGGGAATAGCAAAACCAATTGCCCATGATATGTTTTCTTGAATCTAAGTGTGGGGGGGTGGGGGGGTGGGGGTGTATGTGCTTGTTTGTGTGTGTTTTGTGAATGCTTTTGTATACAGGGTTGGGGTCACGTGAGGAAGATATGCACACATACATAGACACAGCAAATGCACACACATACACACATACATAGACAAGGGCAGTGGATGCTACCAAGCTGCCAATGTTGATGGCCATGTAGAAATAGGAGAAGAAACTTGAGATATACTTGGCTTCCTGTAGTGTGTGTATGTGTATACCATTGTGTGTGTATGCAACCATTGTGTGTGTATGTGACCATTGTGTGTGTATGTGACCATTGTGTGTGTATGTGACCATTGTGTGTGTATGCAACCATTGTGTGTGTATGTGACCATTGTGTGTGTATGCAACCATGTGTGTGTATGCAACCGTTGTGTGTGGTGCTGTATGCCTGTATGTAGCATGGTACGTGACAGTCATAGCAACATGTATCGACAGTCAGGCAAGTTTCAGCAGCAGCCACACACCCTGGGGTCATCTGTGAGAAGGGTAGAATCATAGGATGTGTGAGAGGGGTGTAGAATAATGTGTCGTGACAGGGGTGTAGACTCATACTATGTGAGAGGGCACTGGATAAGCCACATACTACAGCACTACATGGTCATTAGGTAATCATCAACACACACCTGGGTTGAGTTGGTCAGCACCGAAACTGGCAATATTGGGTTTCAAACCTGTTGTTGTATGTTGTATATTTGGTGTTGTATACTGGACATATGATGTTGTATACTGGACATATGCAGTCGTGCAGCGCAGTGTTGTGCCCTCCCCACCCCACCCCACACCTACCTCCAGTACCCAGCGCAATGATATACATGGAAATCCAAAACACAATAATCTGCACTTCACTCGCCACCACCCCATTTCCCTCAGGCTTGAGGCCCGGCAGCAATTGAGTGAGGGTGAGCAGCAGAGTACCAGTAAAGTAAATGGTGGAGAAGATGGCAATGGTCTTGAAGCGACCGAGGTGGGCATCTGCGAGGTAGGCACCCAGGAGGGGGGTGAGGTAACATGTACCCTGCCAGATGGAGATCTGGGGGGAGAGAGAGAGAGGGGTGGGGTGGGGTGGGGGGACACCTGATTCTTCTTTATCAATGGTTTTTCTTGACGTAAAAAATGTGAATATGTTGAAGCATGTGTAATGTATACACGCTATATCTGCAGAAATACAAATGCACTGCATGGTCACCACCCACCCACCCACCAACACACACCATGCTTGCAGTGGAGCTGGTGCTGTAGCCAAGCTGGTGGCGCATGTAATTGGACAAGCTGTGTGGTGGAAGGAGATGGCAGTGACGTGCCGACACATCGCAAGTTTATTGTGTTGGGTGCACACACACCAACACAACAATCACCATGACCAAGTATCGTCATTTACACAAACATGTTATGTGCACACCCCACACATACTTGGTGGCAAGGCCATAGTAGGTAAGGCGCTCGCACACCTCATTGATCACTGTGTCGAGGGGGGTTTGACCAATGTGTTGACCGATGCGTTGACCGATGTGCTGACTGTGTGTACTGATTCTCACACCCAGCCTCCTGTACATACAAAGCACATGCACACCACCCTTGTCACACCCCACCCCATGTGGCACGTACAGATGAATGGTGCACGGTGGATCATTGGGTTTTTCCACTGATCATCGGGGAGGATGATGCGCTTATACGAGGGCTGCTGCTGCACATCATCGTCATGAAGACCATAGTCGTCTTCCACATCCTCTTGCAAAGGCCTGCTTGACACCTTGCCCATGGAGATACTCTTTTTGCTTGAGCTCATGTCCTAGGTTGGGGTGTCCCTGCAGCGGTTGGATCAACAAGTTGTTGGCTGCTTGTTGATTGGGGTCTTTTTCACCAATGTGTGTGCGACAATGATGATGTTGTGGGTTCCAATGTGGTGACAGCGGTTGCTGTCGATGGAGCACCCACAAATCCACGGTGAATCGTGACAACGCCCTTTCGTCAATTTCAAGGCAACAACGACACGTGAACTATGCATACCAATGAGTGTGGATTTTACGGCACTGTTGCAATCAGCTCCCAGGTCGTGATCTCAGCGCCCTTGCGTCTACAATCTGCAGTGTCGTACGCCCTCTTCTTGGAGTTGCAATGTGTGCGATACTGCAATGATACATGCCGTGATTTTAAAGCAAAGCAACGCCGAATAAAACATGAAACCCGCAACAGACACTTCAGGAGCGTCATGATTTTTGGGCCTGGGTCAATGAAGTCAATGGTGCCTTACACTCAGTCAGCAAATCAGAAATGATGGCAGGTGTGGCATACAATGGTGATCATCAAATACGCATCATTTTAACACACGCAGTACGCATGTGAAGCCTTGGGTGGTGGTGATCAATTGGGTTTGGTCATGCACGGTCAACGAGCACACCATGTGGTGTGCATACATCAAACGCGCGTCCAACATCAAATTTAATACGGCATGGAAAGGGCAGTGTCCCCTTGTCAGTCAGACCCTACGTAGGTCTATGTCTTCTTGGAGGTCTTCTCAGATGGTGCACACCTCAAGGAGTGCATACACCAGTGTCAATGTCAGCCCATGCATGGACCACATGCATCTCCACGCACAAATCTCTCCTACAGCCACTACAAGTCCTTGACACCACTCGCCAGCACCAGTTCCTTGGCCCGTTCCAGACTTTCCCCAGCATCTACTGCTTCCTCCTCCTCCTCCTTGGACTTTTTGGATGATGACTCCTTCTTTTCATCCCCCTTTGATTCCTTCTTCTTATCGCCGTCACCCTTAGCTTCCTTCTTATCGCTGCTTGAAGCAGAAGAAGAGGAAGAAGAGGAGGAGGATTTGGCTGAGGGCCCATCCACAAAGGTTTGCAACACAGGAATCACACGCTCCTGTGATTTGAGCAGCTGCCTCAGCAACTTGATGCACTGGGTGACCTGCACCTCCAGGCGTGCATTCTTCTCCTGCTGTGACTCGAGCTCAGATAGCAGAACGACGTTTTCTCGCTGCAGTGCTTGCATCTTGAGCTTGGTTTCCGCATACTTGCTCAACTGTGTATAGTCAGGAGGGTTTTTAATGTATTTTGAAGGTGTTGTTTTTGAGTGTGACATTGAAGCATTCACTGGTACACGTCCACCCCATGCTCACCACCCCCCCCCCCCCCCACCCCCCACCCCCCCCCCCCCCCCCCCTGCATACATCAGAAAGTAGTTCATCCATGCGCTTATCCTTATCCTCCAACAACGCCTCCAATGCCCTGATCTTGTGATTCTTATCATCTTCCATTTTCGAAACAGCACGCAACACCAACTCCTTTTCATCCTCAAAGCGGGCCAACACCCTGCGCTTCTCCTCTGCAAAGCGGTCCTCCTGTTCTTGCATTTTAAGCATATCATCTCGGCGGGCAGCTTCCAGCTTGGCAATGGTGCGATCCTTGACTTCCATAGAGCTGCGCAGCTCGTCGAGGGAGCCAAGTAGGTTGCCCAGGACATCGTTGCCGTAGGAGGTGCTCCTGAGGAGATCGGATGCTTTGAATGCCTGTGTTGGTGAGTATTGGGTAGGTGAATGCATTACATGGGTTGTTGGGTAGGTGTTGTTGGGTTGGAAATGTGTTGCTGTTGTTATCAAGCACACACAACCACAACCATGCCCTCCCACACCTTTTTGTCGTCCTTTTTGTCTTCCTTTTTCTCCTCTTTCTTCTCGGCCTTCACCTCCTGTGCAATGCATTGGTTACGTGCATACATATGGTACCAACGTGCAGACAATGTGCTTGGTATTTTTGAACAACCCCTGCCCTCCCATACCTTGTCCTCCTTCTTCTCTTCTTTCTTCTCCTCCTTTTTCTCCTCCTTTTTCTCAGACTTCACCTCCTCCTTTTTCTCCTCCTTTTTCTCCTCCTTTTTCTCAGACTTCACCTCCTGTGTGTTATATGGCACATGTGGTGATGACAGGTGTCTTTCGCTGCTGTCATTAACACACCCTTCAATCATCATCGCAGCCTCCCATACCTTGTCCTCTTTCTTCTCTTCCTTTTTCTCCTCCTTTTTTCCCTCCTTCTCTTCTTTTTTCTCCTCCTTTTTCTCAGCCTTGACCTCCTGTGTGTGATAGCAGGTGTGATGGTGTGTTAAGTACTGCTGTCATCATCACAGCACACCCAACCCACCACCCTCCCATACCTTGTCCTCTTTCTTCTCTTCCTTTTTCTCCTCTTTCTTTTCCTCCTTTTTCTCAGCCTTGACCTCCTGCGAGGAGGAACAAGCTGAGCGTATTTGCCATCAACATGCCGCGGACATGTCAGTCGAACATACCTTGTCTTCCTTCTTCTCCTCTTTCTTGTCCTCCTTTTTCTCCTCCTTTTTCTTCTCCTGTGTGTGCTTGTGTTGCAATGTGCTGCCACAACACAACATCAAACCTGCACACATCGACCCATTCGCACATCCGCACACCATCAAACACCCAAAACACCCACCTTGGCATCATCCTCATCCATCTTCCTGGCAGCCTTCACCTCCTGTGGATACATATGGACCACGTGTTGACAGTGCTGCATGCACTACTCGCTACACCCTAGGTACACCCAGGACAACCTCGCCCCCCCCCCCCACACACCTTTTCTGCATCGCCAAGCAAGACAGCCCACTTTTTCTTTGCCTTTTGAAACTTCTCCACCTCTGCATTGACGGCACGGCACACCAGGCGAGAGGTGCCCGTGCCTGATGAGGGCGTGTTGATCCTGGCCAGTCGTACTTCCTGTCAACACATAGTGGTCGTTTGAGTGCCAGATTGATCGATCCTTTCATGCAACATATGCTAAGAAGACTGCTAGGCAGTCTGCACATCATACACGCACCGAACGAGCAAAAACTGGGGCTGCACGGCACAGGTGGGTATAGGCATCTGTAGCTGTGCGCATATGCTTGGCAGCATCGGCGCGCGTCATATGTCCAGACATGATTGCAGTGTAATGCGGTATAGATGCGTATGTACAAGGGCGGGGAATGTGTCTGTACTTGCTTGCGGTATGGGGCTGCGATGCCACCAGATATGCGCAGGAGCAGCTCTGTACAAGCGCAGTTGCCCACTTTGATGATTGCGGGTGTATGTACAGAAAGCGCTTTTCTATACCTCGTGGTCTCGATATTGGTTTTGATAAACATCGTAAGTATTACTGTCACAACACACCAAAAACACCATGGTGTCACACATCACCCCAAAACACCATGTTGCCCTTGGTGTCACACGACACCATTGGCGCAAACACAGGGCTCCATGCTGCACACAACACGGGTGTCTGCTTGTGCGCATGCGCATCCAGCTGCTGCGGAGCCATTGTGGACTTTTTGCTTGACAGCGATGATTCCTGCTGTGTGGTCGGGTTGAGCACCGCATCAAGGCTCCACACAAACACAGAGCCATCCGTAGAACCTATTGTGTGTGAGGGGGGTGGAGAACAAGACAACACATATGCTTTGGTACCATCCAACATGTAACACAAATAACATGGCACCCCCCACCCCCCCCACCCAACCCCACACACAAACAAACACACAAACACCCACACCTGCTGCTGCATGTGCTTCATTGGGCGCCAAACACGCTTTCGCATGCTTCCCCGCCACTGAAAACCCACTCCCCTGTAATTTCATCATCACCTCCAGCATCCTCACATCTATCACCGACAAGCTATTATCCTTGGCACAGGTCAAAATATAACGACCACTCAACCCCACATCCACACTGGTCAGGGCACCGGAATGCAGGGCGGGCAGTTCCCGGGCTTTTTTGCCGCTGCGGGCATCCCACAGGCGAAGGGCCCCATCCATGTGGCCACTGGCGAGGATGGCACCATCTCGAGTGATGCCCAGACTTGTGCCTGTGGAGCCTATGAGGATGGTCTGCACCTGTCTGCCATGCTTGAGGTCCCACACCTGTGCAATGGTGTTGGTTTTGAGAGTTGTTGGTTTGAGTGGTGTTTTTGAGTGGTGTCTGAGAGTGGTGTTTTTGAGTGGTGCGTAAGAGTGGTGTTTTTGAGTGTTGCTGTTGTTTTTGTGGATGTGTAGTACTGGATAAACACACATACACCACCCATACACCCCTATGTACGAACCCACCCAACCCAACCACACATTCCTACCATGTACACAAACCCATCCCCCATACACCTTGATAGTGCGGTCCTCTGCAATGCTCACAGCTCTCGTGGGGTCTATGTGACTACCTGCCACTGCCACCACCTTGGCTGAGTGCCCTGTCAATACATGCCGCTCACGCTGTGTTGTGATCTGTGTGGGTGGGGGGGGTGCAGGCGTGTGTGGGGTGGGAGTGGGGTGGTGTTGGCGTGGTTGGTGAGGAATTGGTGATGCACAGTAATGCAAAGTACATTGCGTGCAGATGTATGTACCATATCACCCCCCCCACACACACATCTGCTTCCCTCCACATTCATCTTTACGCGACACACACACATGCACACCCACCCACCCACCCACACTCCCCATATACGCACCTCCCACATGCGAATATCCCGACCCCCACCCAGCACCGCCCTCCCATCACATGTAAAGCACACACTCAGCAGTGTTTCAGGTGCACCATGCAGTGTGTGGGTGTGACTACCATGCATGGGCTCCCAGAGTTTCACCGTTTTATCAGCACCACATGTTGCCATACGCCCACCATTCCTGTGCGTGGGTGGTTGGGTGTATGTGTGTGGGTGTGTCCATGTTTGTGTGTGGATCTGACATGTGACATGTGATGAGAATGTATATGTGTTTGAGCATGTTGTGTGTTTGAGCATGTTGTGTTTTGATTGTGTTTGAATCACACAGATATTTAAATAAATGTGAATTGAAACATACACTGAAAAGTACACAGCATGCATGGCTTGTGTAGAAACTACCCCCCCCCCCAACACCCCCCCACACACATACCGATCAAATGCAATACCAAAACAACCCCCCGCATGTGCAGCAACAGTCTTGCCAGGTTTGGTTGGTACAACAGCATCCGCCATTGACCGTGTCATCAATGGAGCCAGCATTGCATCCAGAACATTCCCAGAACCTTCCGACGCAGATACACTCCCACCACCAAATCCACCACCACCTACATGACCACTATCACGTCCCATGAAGCCACTCCCATCCCCACCATCCAATACACCACCCTGCTCACTCGTGCTCCGCCCTGAAACACCCCCTGAAACACCCCCCGCACTCCCGCTGCTGGTGGTGCGCTGCCGGGCCCGGGCCCCTCCAAACAAGCTACGCAGGCCCCCCACGAGTTGTTGACCTACAGGGGCCAGGGTAGCCATAGGGCTGGGGCGATCTGCAGGTCCACTAGGGCCCCCTCCACCACTGGGACCCCCTCCACTCCCAAACCCACCATGAGCAACTGTATTGTTGTTGTTGTTGTTGGTATGGTGGTGGGTACCGGTGGCAGCATGATGTTGCAGCATTGCGCTGTCCAGGAGACGCTGTGCCTGTTGTTCTTTATGTCGGGCATTGGTCAACATTTCTTCACAGTGTTTGTTAACTGCTTCCAGTCGTTGTACCTCACTGTCCTTCATCTCCTAGTAGGGGTGGGGGTGTGAGTTAGGGAGTAGGTGTATGTAGGGTTCAATGGTGGTGTGCATGCAAGGGGGTTGACAAGAGGGACAACACATGCATTGCACTACACACACCACACCACACACACCACACATCACACACCCCACACACATCCATACCCGTAATCGATTGGTCAACGTGTTGACCTCCCTCTGCAGTCGCACTACTTTATCATGCAGTGCTTCCTTTTCCTGAATGTGACCATGAAGTTCTCCTGCAGCCAGCTCAGCAGTCATCGCTGACTCAGCTGCTTTGTTATCTGCCTCCTTGACCTGCTGCTTCATGGTGCGTAGCTTCTCAGCAGCTTCCTCGAGCTCCTTGGCTTGCATATCGTTTGCTTCTCTGTTGGGGTGGGTGGGGGGGGGGATCACACTTGCAATGTACAACAACACGCAATGCACAACAGCATGTTTGATACCACATGAATACAGTTGCATGATGCTCAGTCATACGCAACACCTCACAAAAAACACCTCAGAAGACACACCACTTCACCTACCGAACAACATTCAGCTGATCCTTCTTCTCCAACAACTGCTTGGACAAGTCCAGCTGTGTCTTTTGTGATTCATTCAGCTCCAGGCGTACATTCTTGAGCTCCAGTTCCAATGCTACCACCTAGGAACAGTGTGTGAGTGTGTGGGGGGTGGTATTTTTTTTCTGTGGCGGGGGGCGGGTGTACATCGGCACACATGCCAGCGTTGTACATACTTGTGGGCAAACACATAGGGACATATCACATGCAGGTTCAATGTGTAGTGGCACATATTGTATCATTGGTAAACACAAACAATTGTACAACATTCCTACCTCTGCGCGTGATGCTGCAGAGCTTTGCATGGCTTCCAACTGGGCGTGTGTCTCGTCATTTTGTAGCCGCAGCTCCCCTGCCTCCTTGGAGAGCTGCTGGTTGCGCACCTGGCAAGGTGGGGTGGGGGGTTGAAGCACCACAGCAGCAGAGGTGTGACCAGAGGGATCACCAGATCCATACCTCGAGTTCATGCGCCTTGCGCAACAGAGCACTGTAGTCTGCAAACACACTTTCAAAACGCAAAACATCATTCCTGTATTGCTGCTCAAGTTGCTCCTTTATTGCTGTCACAAAATCGTTGCTACTGCGTGTCGAAGGTAACAATCCTTCAGTAGCCATGTTTGTGGTGTGATTGTGGTTTATGTTGTGTTGTGTTGCGCAATGTTGTTACGACATGCTGGATAACAACTGCGTGTGAAATGATCAACCGTGTGTAAGGTGTATCTGGGTGGTACTGCAGTTTTATATACATCATGTCTGCGCTCGTGTGTGCTACATATTGGCCATTGTTGACCGCCAATGCTTGTATCCTTGCCTGCGCAACACAGGGTATATTACCTCCCCAATCCCCAAATCCTACACACCACCCTCAGTGTGGTTACAGCAATAGAATAAGAGAATAATGAAAACACAGCATCATCATCAAAACACGATCATGACCATCATCACCACAACTTGGGCAAGTAGGATGTCACGGTTGCCTCGTCAATCCCTAATGTACTACTTATCCATCCTGTCAGCGATTCCCCCTCTGCTTTCACACCCTGCTGTTGCTGGGTTGAGGGACCCCCCGACAAGATGGGGCCTGACGTGGATGGTGTGGGTGAGATTGCCATGGATGCACCTGCTTGTGTGACGCTGCTGCCCCAACCAAGCCCAATGCCGCCCACTGCACTGCTAGATGTGCTTTGTTGTCGAAAGGGCGTGCCTGTGTTGATGTCAGCGCCCATCAGTGTGGTGGCAGAGTACAATGGAACAGCAGTGGTACGCAATGACAAGCCCTCGACCACTTTTTGCAATGCATGACATTCTCCCTCCTGTTGGAGATTGTATGTACATGCGTTGTGTATATTGGTTGCATGTCTTGCTGCATGGATCATCATCAGCCCTCGATGTACGCACATCATCATCCCCATCATACCAAGTGCCTGTATGCATCTAATACTGTCACTACTTTGCGCCTTGATTCCTGCTGCTGCCCTGTCAAGTCATCAAACGTAGACAAGAGGGCATCTATCTGCACGACAATGTTTTGACATGCTTGTAAATACGACTCCAGCAGCAGGGCGTACTGCTTGTACTGCTCATCCCGCCGTACTGCTGCAGCCTCCATCAGTTCACTATGGAGGGGGATATGCAGCATGCGTGTGTGAACAAACCTCTGTTCACTTGTGCATGGCACATCATCACTGGGGTCACCCCTAGAACAAACACACCACCCGCATCAATCAACATACTTGTGCCAACTGTAAAATTGTGCAGCATCACGCAATATGGTTCGTGATGCATGTTGGCGAGGGGCTTTGCCCTGCTGCGGTGGTGCATCGGATGTGGGTTGTGGTGGTGGTACGAAATCCACTGATCCTGCCGATGCCTGTTGTTGGGTGTATGCATTGGTACATTCACACCTATATACATCCATATCCAACAAAGGCTATACCATGGAGGGGAGGGGGCTTGTCTGACATACTGATGCAAGCAGCTCGAGGCAATCGTGTTGTGTCCCCGACAGTGTGTCATCCAATGTGTCCCAGCCATCCAAGCTGACAGCATCCTGTGTTGATATGCATTCCACCCATCACATTCTTGTGTAACAATTCTGCTGGTGTGTATTTGAGCTACCTGCGATTGTGTTGCAAGATGACCAGTTTCTGCTACCTTGCCCAACAAACTTGCTGCTTCTGACACTGCACGACGATGTGGCTGTCGTTGTGAAAGCAAATTTGGATCCCAACTGGTGCTGTCTGCAGGTCTCATCGATCTAATTAATATGTATGTGTGATGGTGAGATCCTACCAACGTGTGGTGTTGTGTTTGTTGCTGTGTGTGTGTTGTTATGTTGTTGTCGTTGTGTTTGCTGTGCAGTTATGATGGCATTGTTGAATAATGAAACGAAATGAAGAATTGGTCCATAGACAGCACGGGAACGTGACAGGGGCAACCCCAAGCAGCAGCACTATGAAGAGGCTGTGTTGTATGGTAGACTTCACACCAGGTGGTTGCAGTAGTGTCATCAAACTCCACATGGATAATCCTCTCTCTCTGCGTACGTGGAGGTTCTGTCACACCCAGTCAAACCCTAGCATATGTCTTCCAGCACAGTTGTACACAGAGGTTGAGAGGTCCACACGTACAGACAGCACCCTAGGGCCACTGTGAAGCCAGCCAACAATGCTCTCTACACCCCCACAACCCCCACTTCAATGTGATGTATTTGTGCACAAAGCATGGGGTTTTCCCCCCTTTCTTCTTCACAAAACACACAACAATATACATTTCAAGCAGTATTCATCAATCATACATACAGACAAAAATGCTTGTATCGAAAGCCGCCGTGTGCCAATACTCGGCATGTTTGACCAGGCACTCTCGGGCACCAAGAGCAGCGCCGCGTGTCGCATACCCACGCACGCAATCACTTGTACCGTGCAAGGTGAGATTTTATTTGCAATACCACACAACCTCATGCACAACCGCACATGATCATCACCATCGACACAGGCAGCCAAGTCCAACACGCCTGTCCCTGATGCAGCAGACAGCGATGAGGAGCTGCAGCTCAGTGCAGAGGAACTCAAGCTCATGAATGCACTGGACAATGACGATGAGGGTGCGCAAGCAGAAGAGGATGTGTCAATAGACGGGATGGAGGATGGTGAGGAGGATGCATGGGACCTTGATGAAGAAACACTTGCACAACTGGAACGTGAAGGGCTATTGGTAGATGAAGGCAGCAATGACGATTTGCAGGTGTGCATATGGTGGATTGCAGTGATGACACACCCGGGTGTTCCTGGCACATCACCATCCTGAATGACCATCTTGAATGATCCACCCACCATCAGGATGATGAGGATGATACTGTTGATGAGCAAGAGGCACGAGCAGCAGCATCTTCAGAGGCATCTACCTCCTATGCAGCCTTTGATATGGAGGATGATGAGGATAGCAGAGCATTTGCCACTGCAATGGCACGTGTGGCATCTGACACCAAGGGTGGGGATGTGATGCTGCTGCATGTTGCACCGTTGGTGTATTGGACAAGCTATATGCTTGTGGTCACTGTATTCTCCAGGTATATTGTTGTGGGTGGTCATGTGTGATCATGGGTGTTCATGTGTTGATGGCGGAGGTGGAGGATGCGCAAACGAGCTTGTTCAAGTGTGCTATTTTCAACATCAACACACCGTCCGACACATCAACGCCTCAACAAATCAACGCATCATTTCATCCACATATCAACACATCAACACATCAACGCATCAACACATACACAAACACATCAACACATACACCACCAGGCCACAGCTGAATGCAGTACTGGTGCGTATGGAAAAAGCAGCAACAGAGCAGTGGAACCGACAGTTGCCCCAGCATAAGAAGCCAGGTCGAGGGATGTGGGAGGTGCTGGATTATGGGGATGTGGTCGTGCACATTATGACTGCAGAGGAACGAGAGTATTATGGTACGTATATGTGTGCTGTGACTGATGCGTGTGGTGTATGTGTGCTGTGACGGATGCGTATGTTGCTGCATAAAACCATGTGTGCGTGACATCTATGTCTCTGCTCTGTATAATAATGCACATTGTACAACCCCTTGTGTACGATCCCTTGTGTACAATCCCTTGTGTACGATCCCTTGTGTACAATCCCTTGTGTACAATCCCTTGTGTACAACACCATAAACATCCCCCCCCCACCACCATGCTCCAACAGATATTGAATCGTTTTATGGGGCAGCAGAGGAGGTGGACCTGCCCTTCCTCAAAGACTCTGCACCACCTGAATGGACCACCAGGGCACAGTAATGTGGGTACTGAGAGACACGCTTGCCAGTCAATTAGCTAGGGGTGCTCACTTGCCAGTCAATTGGCTTGGGGTGCTCACTTGCAAGTTAATTAGCTAGGGGTGCATCTGATCACAACATGTTGTACGCAAAATATACCAACAGACATGTCATCAAACAGGTTATCAATGGTAAAAACAAAACATGTCATCAAATCAGCATAATATGGTCAAAACACCACATTGCAACTCCCACCTCCACTCCCATCATCACTCCTCATCCCCCACCATCACTGCTGCATTCCACCCACCCCAAATCAACTGTCATCCACTTCTTGGGTCTCCCCACGTGGTCCCTGGTCACCTCCCCCGATCCGGGTTCTGCAAGTGGCAACACAAACGTGCCACAGCGCAGCGTACTCACAGACATACCACCGTACCCCAATACATCACTTTTTCGCGGGTCCTTATCTTTGAGCTGAAAGAGCAACAGCGCAGTTTCTGGGTAGTGTATTGGTGTGGTGAATGTTTCTTGAATGTCCGCGATGAGGGTGTTGGTGTGCACACGTGAGCGAAATACCGCAGCGTCATTGTCTGCGCCTGCCACAGTCACCTGAGGTGTGTACCAGGTGTATGGTTGCAAAGACGTGTGCAAAGACGTGTGCAAAGAGGTGTATGTGCAAAGAGGTGTGCAAAGAGGTGTATGGTTGCAAGGTATACATCTGTATGTGTACATGGGCCTGTGCACGCACATCGTCATCATGTATACACATGGGCTTGGGGTTTTTGAGGGGTGGGTTTGGAATTTGGGGGATGTAGGGGTGTTTAAGGTGTTTTTACCTACAGCTTTTACCTTGACTACTAAATCATCACGACTGAGTTTTAATCGACTTGAGCGGGAATGCATGCCTGCCTGATGTATGTGCACACGCAGCATGCGTGGTGTACGCTGGGGCAGGTCGCCCTGTGAGTGTGACGATTGTGTGGTGTGATGGTTGTGTGGTGTGATGGTTGTGGGTGTGATTGGTGTGTATGCAAGAGAGCACCATGCATATGAATACATATGTATTTGATGATGTACATGATCCCATTGACGCAAGGTTTGATACAGTACCCCTTGTTTTCATCCATGCATCCAAGGCTTATTTATTTTTCACATGCAGTACCCTTACTACCAGTACCCTGTTCATACCAGTGGTACCTGTGCAGCATCAGTGGTCACAGTGTTGCTGGGTTCCTCAGGGGCGTTGTGTGCTGCAGTGTCGGGTGAGGATGCATCCCCAGGAGCACGCATGAATGATGGTTTGAGCAAATACCCACAACCCCCATTGTCTGTGAGGGGTGTTTGTGCTGGTGTAGGTTGTGTGTACACATGCACATCAACATGCACATCAACATGCACATAAACATGCACATAAACATGCACATAAACATGCACATAAACATGCACACAATGGTATCTCAGGTGCACTCACGTTACCTCGAAACTTGATGTCATACAGCCACATGCGCTTGTCCCAGCTTTGAACTGTGAGTGAGTGAGTGAGGGTGTTTCAGTGAGGGTGTTTCAGTGAGCAGGGGTGAATAAGCAAGGTGATGCTACCACAGCAGCAGGACAACAGCAACAACAGCCATACAATTCAGTGCAACGACTTGAGCACCCAGGTTCCAAGCTGGCACAGGGTTGTAATTGGCACTGTTTATTCTCCACCCTGTGTGTGTATAATGGCTGTGTATGTATAATGGATGTATGTGTATAATGATCATGTATATATAATGATCATGTATGTATAATGGTCATGTATGTATGGCCCAGGCACGACCACCACAACACCACAACATGCGTCCACAAAACACCACAAACCTACAAAACACCACAACGCTACAAAACACCACAACGCTACAAAACACCACAACGCTACAAAACACCACAACACCACAAAACACCACAACACCACAAAACACCACAACACTACAAAACACCACAACACCACAAAACACCACAAAACACCACAACACCACAAAACACCACAACACCACAAAACACCACAACACCACAAAACAAACACCACATGCCTTGTGGGTATACTCGCAAAATATGACGCGTAGTAAATCGACGCACTTTGGACGCCTCCTTGCCCAGTTCCTGCAGCTTGCCTGCCTCTACACTACATGACACTGCCTCTATAGCTGTGTGTGATATTGGGGTACATGTTGTTGGGGTATGTGTTGTTGCTGTATAAACACATATGATGTTGGGGGGATATGAGCACATGTACTACAACGCACGTAAACACCCACCACCAAGTACCCACCGCCAAAATCTGTGTCTGATTCGTACACAGCAGCCCACTTGGCATTGGTGATGTACACGAGGCGTTTCAGTGCAGGGGACACTGCCTTTGTTGCATCTGTGTGCCGTTGTGTGTTGAGTGAAATTTTATGCCTTTGGTATTCCCTATATATATATCCCTTTGTCCCATTTACACACACACACACACACACACACACACACATATATATATGTATAGAGAGAGAGAGAGACATACACACACACATATATAATATTATACGAGCGAACATTATTTTGGGTCCCCCTCACCCACCAATACCACACCCCCACGCACACCCCATACCCCCAACTTTGGCACGCACGAGCACCCGTCCCCGCAGGGCCTCGGGACTTTGATGCACCATCACCTCTGGGTCCTCTGGCACATACATCATGTCCCCCAACAATCGTTCAAGCACGTCTGCCATCATGGCCTGATTCTCCTCATCACAGTGATTTTCAATTGTAATGATCACAGGATAGGGACTCGTCTGAAAAGCGTGCTTTTGTATGGCAGTGATGCAGTCGACAAAGGTGACAGAGGATGTCAGCGCTTCTCCATGCTTGACCACAGGGCCGTGTTGTTTGGCCAGCCTGCCACTCGTATCTTGATTGTAGACGTCCAATTCAATCACGCGGCACCCCAGCTTCAATGCAGTCGCAATCACCTCGGTGCCACCCGATCCGATCAATTGATGACCGTGCAGGTAGGTGTTGTGTGATGAGGAAATGAAATAGGATGACAGGGGCAGCGTCATGTCGTGGGGGTGGGGGAATGGGGTGTACTCGGGATGGGTGGCATGTGATTGTGGGGTGTCCTGTGTGGTGGGATCGACACATTTGGCAGATCTACCAAACATAGTATTTTGTTGGCAACGATGCTGGCACTAGTCAGCACGGCACAGGTGGGCATTTAGGGTTGGATGATGCTGAAATGAACCATCACTCTTCTATCACACAGATCTCAAGCACTTTACACATTTTGTTGTTGTTGTTGAACCTACGTTTGACTATGTTGTTAAACAACACATAGATCAAAAACAGTTGTACACCCCACACAAACAAAACCCAAGTTGGTGTACGCTCAATCCTCGTCCTCCTCTGGCTCATCCTCTTCCTCCTCCTCCTTTTTCTTCTTGGCAGGCTTTTTGGCACGAGGCTTCTTCTCCTTGGCCTCCTTTTTAAACTCGGGAGGAGGGTCATAACTGTGGTGGGGTGTACAACGGGGTGGAGCGGGTGACAGGTGCCTACGCATACTTCCACACGGTCCACACGTACTTTTTCATCTCTTCCTCGTAGCGTGCCTTGTCCTCCTCAGCCAACTTGTTAAAGGGTGCCTTGGCATCGTCGCTAAGTTCCTTCCATCGCTTGCCCAGCTCCCCCATGATCTCGGTTTGCTTCAAGTCGGGCTGTTCCTCCTTGATCTTGGCACGCTCCTCATTGCAGAAAAAGATGCTGTGTTTGGTGGTACACATGATGAGTATACTACCCTGAACTGATCTCACAAACAACATCATCACATCATCAAAATCCCCACCCACACGTACTAGGCACCCTTGGCCTTCTTAGGTGCGTTGGGATCTGTGATAGACAACCAACATGATGTGATGTACGCCGATCCAAGTCGAGTAGAGCAGAAACGTGGTGATCAAGACAAATTCCTCAACGATTCCAACCACGCACCCTTGGGCTTCTTCTCCTTCTTTGGTGCCTTTACTTCCTTGGGCATGATGACTCGGTTTTAAAACGTGTTGGTGTAGTGACCGTTGTTGTGGCACGCACCAACGGGACAGACGATCGCTATGCAAGGAGTTGAGTGTTTAGACCTGCTAAAGGCGTGGATGAAGGATTTGTATTGAAATTCGTAACTGACTGGTGACAGTCCCCAGGCAAATTTCGACTGGGGGAAAACACTGGGGGAAAACACTGGGGAAAACAGCCCAAGGGGGGAGGGTGCCCTTGTTGTGTTTTTTGGAACCAACACATTGAACCAGCCGACAAGATATTCCTAGTACACATTCACAGCAGCAAGCAAAACATGGCGGCTCTCGGCACGCAATTTGTAGGCACACATCGCCTCGGTGCCAGCCAGCACATTAGCACCACGCAGGGTCTTGCAAGCACAGTGGTACGCAATAGTTATTGACGCGGTTTGCAGGCAGCAGGGGCTGCGCTGTGTTTGTTGCAGCCTCGCTCGGTTGCCACCCATGCGTGTTTTGTTTGACCGTGCACGCCGTACACACAGAGCCGCCAGGTTTGCAACTCGCAGCAGTTGGCAGTTGAGGCTCGTGTCAAGGTAGTGTTGGGAAATGTGCTCTGGTGGTGCACGATGTTCTGCTCACATGTGGCTCACCCGTCGTTCCTTGTGCACAACAGATCCGCTTTGCTCGCTTTGGCCGCAAATACCGACCATTCTACAGGCTGGTTGCCATTGATAGCCGTGCACGACGTGATGGGCGCCCCTTGGAGGTGTGCTTTTTGGTGGGGTGCTGCACGTTGGTTGTTGCACACCTCATGACGCGTGCAGCCCTATATACATACACGCACACCCACGTATCCACACAGTACTTGGGCTGGTACAACCCATTGAACAAGGAGACGAGCTTGAATGCACCCCGCATTCAGCACTGGCTGCAGGTGTGGGATTGTGGTGGATGGATCCACACACAGACACACACACAGACACACACACACACACACACACCATCACACACCATCTATACACAGGTTGGTGCAGAGCCTTCAGACACAGTCAACAACCTGTTGAAGAAGGCAATGGTGATTGAGGAGGCTGCATAAATGTGTCGTTTATTATCTTTGGTGTGAAAACCCCTTGTGCTTTTTTCCCTTGGTGTTGCGGCACATTCTGCAGCACAAATGTGTGGTAACAACACATTCTCTCTGTGTGGTTTGTGTGGATTCATGGCGGTCGTGTGGTGGCGGCTGTGTGTGACAACGTACCACAGCGTGTGTGGTCCCAGCAACCAATTCACATACTTCTCTGAGTGTTGCCTCTGGGTGTTGCTTATATTTTACAACAAAACAGCCATTGCGTACATCTCATTGTCCAAAATATCAACAACAGAGCCCTGCCATCAATGTCAACAGAGGGGGTTTGTCTTGTCCTTATCAAAAAACAGGGTCAACATCATGCGCCCATACGTGGGGGTGCCAGCATGCCCTTGTAATAATTATGTATTGTAATACGACATGGTTGGTCATGCAGATCATAAACAGAACAGCAGCAACAGCAGGTCAATCATAAGTACTAAAAAAACACAGGAAAAAAACACGCTCAACACATAAAAAGCAATGCAATCATCTTATTTGCGCATCATAACCAATACATACAATGCTCCTGGGGGCATACACACCCCGCACATACACACCACCCTTCTACCATGCGTCAATCTCATCACGCATATTGGGCAGTGATATTTGTGACTTGTCATCCTGAGCCCCCAGCCTCTTGTCCTCTGCAGCAGCCAACCCCCGCTGCTCTACCTGACTGGGGTTGCTCCTCAATGGGCCACGGGTGGGGGCCCCACCGGGGCCCCCCCGCCGGGCCCGCACCGCGGCCACCCGGCTGGTGGGCTGTACGAGTGGCATGCGTCGCGGTGGTGAACCTGGTGGCGATCCTTGTGTGGAGGGTACGTCAATGCTCAGTGTTGCAGTACCCCCCTCTGTTACCACCCGCAGTGCCGCAGGCTGGGGGGTCCATGTTGGGGTGGTTTGCACACTGGTGGGGGATGGTGGGCGGGACCCCGTCATCACGCTGCGTCCATTGCTGTTGAGTGTTGTTGTGTTGGTAGTGGCTGCTGCAGCCATATTGGCACTCAACAGCAATTCCTGCACTTCTGATCGGCGCACTTGCTCTTTGAATTCCTTGTATCGTTCTGCTGCTAGGTCGAATAAACCCTGTTGGTGAGGTGGTGTGTTGTTGAGGTGGTGGTGTGTTTATGAGGTGGTGTGTTGAGGTGGAATATCAAGGTGGTGTGTTGAGGTGGAATATCAAGGTGGTGTGTTGTACTGGTACATGACAACATACCGTTCGTCCAGACAATCCGGTTTCAGTGGCAAGGTCACTCACAAACTTGTGCCACTCGCTCCTCCATGCACCCTCACTTCCCCCACCATCTGCCCATGCCTGGGGACCCATCATGTCCTCCATGTCACCATACAACTGACATGCAAGCTCATACAACTGTGGTGTGCAGGGAGGAGAGGGGGGGGTTTGTGGAGCAGGAGGGCGGGTATGTTGGGAGCAAGGCAGAGGTGCTTTTGTTTGGTGGTGATCTATACCATCATCTCACAGTATATCATGTACGTATAATACATGTACAACAACCTCACACAGCATGTCCATACGCAGGATTGCCCCCACATCCACCCACATTGCCCCCCCCATAAAACCCCACCCCCCTTCCCAACGTACGTCGCCACCAGTACGCCCAGTCATCTCCTGCAGGTCTGACAGAAACTGACTCCACCGCTGCTGCAGGGCCTCTGAGGGGGGCTCCAGGTCAAGCTCCGCCGCCAGTCGACCCACCCCACCCCAACGCTCCACTGCCTTTTCCAAGTCAGAACGCCCCGCTCGCCTCAGGGCCATTTTCTTAGGCAGGGCCCCTGGGTAGAGACCCTGATCGGCTATGAAATCGAGGAATTCACGTCGTACATTGTCTAGGGAGTCCCAGTAGCCTCGGGGTTTGCGGGGTTTCCAGGGGAGCACCCAACCCATGCGATAGGCCACTGCCTCGGAACCTCCATGGGCTACAATGGCTCGGTATAAATCCACCCTGTGGGGAGGGGGGGTTGTTGGGGGGCGGGGGAATGTGAGTGTGGGTAGATATGTGTGGGTGGGTGGGTATGGGAGTGTGTAGTGGGTATGCACACAACAATACACACAACAATACACACAACAATACACAAAAAAATACCTACCTCCCCTCTTCTGTGAGTGCTGTACGTCCAGGCAGTACCCTTTGTTTCCCATACAATCGTTGCATTTCAGCGGCCAGCACAGCAAAGTCTTCAATCATGTCTGACACACGAGGACGTGTTGCGCGTTTACGTAGGCGTTCTGCTGTTGCTGCATCCCCTGTGTGTTGCATGGTGTGGTGGTTGATGGTTGGTATGTGTGTTGAGTAATGTTTGTGCTGTTCTGTTGCCAGGTATGCTGGTGTGTAGCGCCATTGTGTGCAAACAACCCTACAAAACAGACATATACACACACACAACAAACACAACACACTACACAAACCCATACTATATCCCCCTCCTCCCCACACACACTCCCCACATTCCCCCCACTCCCCACACTACATGCACACATTCTACACATTGAACACATTCTACACATTCTACAAAAACACACACACCTGCTTCTTCTAATGCCCTTGCCTTGGCCTCCACCTGCATGAGCTCCACCCTGGCCTTCACAGCAGCTAGGTTGGCAGGTATATCCTCATACACCACACGCTCCAACAGGGGCTCGAGAAAACCCAGCAGGCGGGTGGTGTGAGGGAGGCGGGTTTCCAGTGCGTACTTGAGTGTAGTGGTGGGGCCTCGACCGGGGAGACGCAACTGTGTGGTATGGGTGCGGACGTGTGGATGTGTGTGTGTGTCAGGTGTATTGTTGTGTATTGTTGGGTGTGGAAAAGCCATGGTGGTGGTCCTCCACACTCCACAATGTATGCATTCACAATACATGCACACCCAATGCAACCACACCACGTTCTCTCTTCCTCAAATCCCACCCCCCTCCTCATTTCCCCCCACCCCCCTCCTCATTTCCCCCCAC